>Ga0255783_10003350_pt1 | contig 15320 bp, 9 predicted proteins | sample 011ome_22_FD_179981 | JGI IMG/M metagenome (GOLD analysis project Ga0255783, IMG submission 179981) | Coastal salt marsh microbial communities from the Groves Creek Marsh, Skidaway Island, Georgia - 011507BT metaG (version 2) | ecosystem: Environmental > Aquatic > Marine > Intertidal zone > Salt... | reverse complement strand
GTGCTCCCGAAAAGATTTCACTGGATCCGTGTTGAACAGCATCGGCATTTGGCCATAGGCCTTTTTCATTTTTTGAATCAGCGCAGGCACCCAGCTGCTGCCGCTTTCGATGGTCGCGACGCGGAGAGTCGGGAATCTATCGAACAGGCCGTCGCACACGAGTGCAGCGCACAGGTCTTGGATGGGTGTGGCCGACATGCACAAGTTTTTGGGATTGAAATCGAACGCGCGAAATTCCTCGTCTGATCCCCATTGAGACAGATAGGGAAGATAACCGCTGTCGCCGGAATGGTAGGCCACAGCAATCCCCGCGCGACTGACCTCTGCCCAGAAGGGGTCGAAGCGAGAGTCAGCGGGAGAGCGGGTCCCGGTCGCTTCAACCACGGGCGCGGCGCGCATAACGATCACCTTCGCCCCTTTAGATAGCACCCAATCCAGCTCTTGTAGCGCCCACTCCAGATCCGAAAGGACAAAATAGGGTGCACTAAATAGGCGATTTTCATGTGCAAACCCCCAATCCTCGTCAAGCCAGCGATTGAAGGCTTTGAACGCGGCAAGCATCGCTGGAATGTCATCTTTGAGCGCCTCCTCCATGCCAACGCCGAGGGTGGGAAACATCATGCACGCCTCGATGCCTTGAGCGTCCAGTTGCGCCAGCCGCGCCGTACGATCTCGGTATTCGATCGGCAGTGGTTCGAGGTCGCCAAAAATTTCACGGATTGATTTATTGTCAGGATTCCGGCCACGAAAGTAATCGTCAAGGCAGCCTGGTTTAGCTACGGGGTCAAACGTAGGATTGGGGATGAAGCGATTTATTTTACCGCCGACAAGCAGGCGCTTTTTTCCGTTGATTTCAGCCCACTGTATCGCGCGATGTTTATAAGCGGGATCGATATAACGTGTAAACGCATCTTCGGCTTCGTAGTAGTGGTGGTCTGCATCGAAAGCGAGGTAGTCAAGTTTAGTCATGATCTATGTCCGAAGTGTCCCAGTTCGATGTGGGTAAAATACAAAGATGTCACCTTGATCCGTTACGGCCTACCCGCGCCAGTGTACCGAAGATAATCGGTTTAGTAGGGGCTTTCCTGCGGCAGCTCCTTGTGCGTCTTTATACCGAGCGCCGTATGAATATCTTCCAACAGTAAATAAAGGGTCGGAATTAAGATCAGTGTGACGGTGGTAGCGAAAATCACGCCGAAGCCCAACGAGACGGCAAGAGGTACAAAAGGGGCTGTGTCCAGATCGGCGTTAAACATTAATGGGATGAGGCCCACGAAAGTGGTGACCGAGGTAAGAAAGATCGGTCGAAAACGCTCTGTGCCCGCAAGCACTACCGCGTCGAAGACGGACATGTTTGGGGTCCTTTTGTTTCGGTTGATGAAGTCGACGAGAACCAGGCTTGAGTTAATAACGACGCCTGAGAGCGCGACCATCCCCAGCAGAGAGAAAAACACAAGGTCATATCCCATGAGATAGTGACCGACTACAGCACCAATAAAGCCAAAGGGAATGCTCGTCATGACGACGAGAGGTTGCGTGTAAGACTTAAGTGGTACGGCCAGCAAGCTATAGATCACGATGAGCGCGAGCACGCTTGTTCTCGCCAGGCCATCAAGTGCGCTGGCTCGCTCTTCTGCTTCTCCCGCTAACACAAGCGACACGTTGGGGTAGCGATTTTGAAAATCGGTAAGGTGCTCACGCTCCATCTGAGCAAGGATGGATTCTGGCGCCACAACAGAGCGATTGGCATAGGCTGTGACGGAAATTGTTCGTTGGCCATCCGTTCGTTGTATTGTTGCATTGCCTTCAGACATAGCTATTGAGGCAACCGCCAGTAGCGGCACCTCAGTGTCATCGGGTAGTCGCACAAACATGTTTTCAAAGGCGCTAAGAGATGTGCGCTCAGCTCTCGGATAGCGAACCATGATGCGGACATCATCCCGGCCGCGTTGGACCCGCTGAGCTTCCGAACCATAAAAAGCGTGGCGGACCTGATTGCCCAAATCGGCTTGAGTGAGACCTAGGGACTCTGCCTCGGGCCGGACTTTAATTGTGTACTCCTGCTTACCCGCGCGGTAACTGTCGGTGATGTCAAAGATGCCATCGAAACTACCCAGAATTTCGCTTATCTCGTGGGCAGCCTGACCTAACACCTCGATATCCCGTCCCCTCAGCTCAAGATTGATGTCTGGGCCCAATGACACAGCTGCAGCCGTAAAGCTCTGCTCGACCACATCAGGCAATGCCGGTGTTAGGGCTCTCCAGCGCGCGGCGGCCTCTGTCGGAGTCATCCCTTGACGCTCTCGATGCGGTTTGAGATTGAGTCCAATTTCGGCAATGTGGCTACCGGTTTGGCCGGTATTGCCGAGCGAGCCGACTGACAACGGCATGCCAACTGAGACGAGTTCAGAAACGATTGCTGACTCACCGTCGGGAGAGGCTTCGGTCATCTCCTGGTCCAGCGTCGCCGCCGCTGCTTGGATCTCAGCAACAAGGGTTTTTGTTTCCTCAATAGGATAGCCCTCGGGTAAGACTAATCTTGCAATGAGTAAGTCCCCCGCGACTGACGGGAAGAACTGAAACAGGACTCTGCCGCTGGCTAACATTCCCCCCATGACGACCATGATCGCCAGAGCGATGGACAGCGTGATGTGGCGATACTGCAGGCCTAGAATAAGCCAACGCTTGTACCGGCCGGTAGCAAAGTTCTCGAGCGACTTCACCACGCGGTCCTGGAAGGCTTCCCAGCGCGCTCCAATTTTGGTTTTTCCGCGAGAGCGACGTCGATGAGCCAAGTGCGCGGGCAAGATAAGCTGGGACTCTATCAGGCTAAACAGCAAGCAGAGGATAACGGTCCAGCCGATAGCCCCAAAGAACTGGCCGAGCATGCTATCGACGGACACGACGGGAATAAAGGCGGCCATTGTCGTGAGGACCCCAAAAAATACCGGAACGGCTACTTCGCTGGTTCCCATCACGGCGGCGCTTCTGGGGTTGTTCGTGAGCTGTTCCCGGGTGTAGATCCGTTCACCGATGACAATGGCGTCATCGACCAAGACGCCGAGGGACAGTAAAAAACCCATGAGTGAGAGCGTGCTAATCCCTAGGCCAAACGAAGGGAATAGGGCGATCGCGCCCAGTATCGATACGGGAATACCCGCGGTGACCCAGAGGGCAAGCCTGACCCGGAGAAAAAGCGAGAGGGTGATGATCACGAGGATAAGCCCGCCTAACGCGTTATCAATCATGGTGCCGAGTCTGCCAATCAAGTCGTCACCTTCATTGCGCCACACTGTCAGCGAAATTCCCTTGGGAAGGGAGTGGACTTTGGTGTCAATATAGGCGATTACGTCCCGAGAGATTTCCAAAGTGTTGTCCGCACCAATTCGCCAAATTTGGAGCATTTGAGCGCGCTCCCCGTTAATGCTGGCGTATTGATCTCGCTCTTCAAAACCATCAACGATTGTTGCTATCTCACCGAGAACAACGCGAGTACCACTTGCGTTAGCTATAACAACAACATCTTCAAGTGCCGTACCCGTGTAGCGTTGACCAGTGCTCCGTAATCTGATGTCGCCGCTGCTCGATTTTATAAGCCCACCAGGAATGTCGACGCTACTCCTTTGAATCGCGGTCGATACGTCCGCCATGGTCAACTGGTGACGCTTCAGCTTCACTTCATCAAGCTCAATCGAAATTTCGTCCGGTCGGACGTAGACCGTATCAACAAGGCTTACAGATGGAATTTCAAGGAGGTCTTCCCGTATTTCCTCAGCAAGTCGTTTCAGTGATCGCTCGTCCGTATCGCCATGAATAGCCAGCTGCATCACCATGGATCGCACGGTTACCTGCGCAACGATGGGTCGTTCTGTACTGGCTGGGAAAGACGTGATCGCATTGACCTGCGCTTTGATGTCATCGAGAGCCTTCGTCGGGTCGGCTTGGATGATCAGTTCGACAGCGACGGTGCATTGTCCTTCCGCGGCGGTGGTCTTGACCTTGTCAATACCTTCAATGCCCTGTATCGCTTCTTCAATACGGGTACACACCCCCGACTCCACTTCAGCCGGCGCGGCCCCGAGGTAGGGTACGGTCACGACAACGGCAGGGACTTCGATATTCGGGAATTCTTCTTTGCGAACTTCCACAAGTCCTAGGAGTCCAGACACAATCAACATAAACATGAGGAGATTGGCTGCGACCGGGTTGTCTACAAACCAGGCAATGAGTTTTTGCATGCTTCGTCGCCTACTCGAGGACCAACACCGGCATTCCCTCCACGACATACTGCAGCGGAGACACGCAGACCGTTTCACCCGCGCTCAAGCCTGCGGTGATTACGGCTCGATCTTCTTCAAAGCGGAGTATTTCAACGTCCCTGAAGTGAAGTGTTTGATCATCATTGACAACCAACACCCGACTATTATTTCTGATGGCAGATCTTGGGAGCAGTACCGCATCATTAAGGGTGTTGCCCTCGATCAGGGCGTTCAGAAAAAGACCAGCGGGCAACGCGACGCCGTTCTTATTTACGGTTTTTTCAACGCTCACGATGACGTTTAGCATGCGGGATTTCGCTTGGATTTCGCCATCAGTTCGCACCAAGCGTCCCTGCCATTCCTGCCGAGCACCCCCAAAACGTGCCCACAGGGTCACGAGGGCAGATTCATTGCTGAGCAACCCCCCGGCCTGCATTATCTCGCTATTTAAATACGCTAACTGGCTATCTGGTAAGGGGATCCGGACCTCCATACTGTCGCTGTTGTAGATGTCCGCGACCACCTTGCCAGGCTGTAAAAATTGTCCTAAATCAGTGTACTCGCTTTTTACCCTGCCACTGAAGGGCGCTACTATGGTTGCTCGTTCCAAGTTCCTTTCCGCTTGATCGAGATCAGCTTCGGCGTTTAATGTGGCGGCGCTGGCTACTGTCTGTGCGCGTTCCGCTTGAGCGAGCGCCGAGTCACTTACCATTTCCTTGGCCATCAAAGCTTTGAGTCTGTTTAGTTCTGAGGCTGCGTACTTAAGCTCTGCTTGTGCGCGCACCAAACTCGCTTGCGCTTTTTGTTGTTGAACGCTCAGGTCTCTCGCATCGACTTTGAGCAATTCATCACCTCGATCGAAATGTCCGCCTGCGCGAAGACTGGGTGAGACCCAGATTACTTCGCCGGGTACCTGGGCGATCAAGGATGTCTCGGTGATTGCCCGTGCAGTGCCTTGGGCTTTAACGCGAAGTGTATGTGGTTGCGTAATTACCGTTGTGGCGCGGATGGTTGTCGGTTGACGCTGGGATTTGGAATGCGTCAGTTCGGGTTGGGTGCCAACGAGCAGTCCGTATAGCAGCAGGGCGCCCCCGAGGATGAGTGCTGGCAAGATAATGCGAGTACGTAGAGTGTTTGGCGTTGTGTTGCTCATGCTGGTTTTGCCATGGTCACTGTTGTCCAATGGGGCTTCATGCTTTTGGTCATATCAAACGCGATCCCCACTTAGGGGCGGGATGGAGCGCAGTCCTTCATGCGATTGAGTCCGCTGTGATCCGTCGCAGGGTGTGGCGACCAGATTCAAACTCTCCCATGTAAACTCCGTAGTTTCCGCGCTGATGGTCTCGGTAGAATAAATGAATTCCCTCGACAACATCGGGGTAAGCGTAATTGCCAAACTCCACTTCATCGTAACTCAGCAACGCGACCTCAGAGGCCTCCTCTGTGGGTTTGATTGAGCAGTCAGCAAGCGCTCCTCGGTATACCAGATAGATTTGATTCATTTCGGGCAAGGAGCCGATTAGAAACAGCGTGAGTGACTTTGGATCGACTGATCCGCCTGTTTCTTCATGAAGCTCCCTTGCTGCCGCGACAGGGGGCGTTTCCCCCGGTTCCAAAAAGCCCGAAGGCAACGCCCAGCATCCTTTTTTGGGTTCTGTGGCCCTCTTTAGCCAGAGTACTTTATTCCCGACGGTCGCTATGCAGGATGTCTGAATCGTCGGCTTCTCGAAATGAGTGGTATGGCATGCTGGACACGTAACGTGCTGACGGATGGGTTCCCGCCTGATGACTGGCGACAGAGCCTCGCCACATGTGGGGCAGTAGTTCACGATATCCTTGTTCTGATTACCTCGGCCTAGAACGGAAGGCCATCATCTATTGCATGATTGCGATCCGCGGGTGTTTCCACCCCAGGAACATGGTAGGTGCCGTTCAAGGGGGCTTGAATTGTCTCGACATTAGAGCGGTCAGCATAAAACTGGCCATACCACTTTCGATTGTTGAGAAAAGGCCCTTCGGACTTCATCGCCATAGGTTTGATCGCGGGAGCCTTGTGCTGCCAAATTTCGAAGTCCTTCGAAAAAGCCTCCAGGGCGCCAGCCTGAATCATTTTTGCCGTGGCTTTTTCCTCGTCATTGATGTCGCCACTGGATGACTTAATGAGACAGCCATGCCATGCTTTGATGCGACCGTCGGCCACAGGCGTGTTCGCGATAAGCTCAAACTGCGTGGTGTCGCCCCAGACCTGTTTACTCAGAAGAATCCCGGGTCCCGTGTACCACGTGGTGGTGTATAGCATGACGCCGCCATATAGCGTCATAGGGCCGCCCTGACGCTGTATCAGAACATGTTCTTTGATCTCATTCTCGAAGTACTCACAGGGTGCACCGTGTGTCGGCCCAAGGTGGCGGTTATCGGCCATGTTGTCGAGGACTTCCTGTGGGTGAATATCTAATTCAGGTAGGTGATCAAGATCCCAATGAATCCAACCCGACTCGTCCCATTGCGGCAAATAGGGCGGGGGATAATCGGGTGCCTCGCCCTGTTCGTCAAACCACATCATGATGCATCCCATGTTATCGACAACGGGATAGGAGCGAATCGAGGCGGATTTAGGGCAGGGGCCATCGTGGTAAGGGATGTCATCAACATGACCTTCGGCGTTGTATCGCCATCCGTGATAGGGGCATCGGATTGAGTCCCCTTCGATGTGCTTGCCGCCTACATCGGCAATCACGATCATGGCGCTGGTGTTTTTTGCTAAGTGTGTCCCCATGTGGCTGCAGTAGGCGTCAAGCATAACGGGCTTACCACTCTCGCCACGGTACAGGGCGAAGTCGCGACCAAAAAATGTGACCCCAATTGGACCTTTGTCCAGCTCGCGGCTTTCCGCTACGACAAACCATCCGCGAGGGAACGTATTGGGTCCTAATCCATAATCTGCTGCTTTTGCCATTGTTTTCCTGCTCGTCCGTTTAGTTTCAGCCCACTGCTGGTGATGTCCTAATGCTTACTTAGCGTCCTAGTAACGCGAACACCTGACACCCGCGGTTTTCGATATTTCTTTACGTGATGGTAGATCCTTCGGTCAAAATTGCCAGCCTTGATTTGTAGACAAAAAGGACGATGACACCCAGCTCCTGTGACGGGACGATGCGTCTCTGCGGGCTAGAGCTTGGTCCCAGCCACCATCTAAGAGGCGAACAATGACAGATCCTCAGGACTTGCAAGCGTTTCGACAGGAGGTTGCTGACTGGCTGGAGCAGAATTGCCCGCTCTCGCAGCGACAGCCGGTTGTCCAATCTGAGCAGATCTGGGGTGGTCGCAAACGGCAATTTCCGAGTGACGATGCTCGCACCTGGTTTGAGGCATGCAGGGATCGCGGCTTTACCGCGCCCGACTGGCCCGCGGAATATGGTGGTGCTGGGCTGACTTCGGAGCAGCACAAAGTCCTCACGAATGAAATGAAACGATTAGGTTGCAGGCCGCCGCTCTACGATCAGGGATTGTGGATGCTCGGGCCGGCATTGCTTGTCTATGGGTCGGAGGAGCAAAAGCGTGAACACCTGACGGCAATTTGTCGAGGTGAGGTGCGCTGGGCTCAAGGCTATTCGGAGCCGGGGGCCGGATCGGATTTGGCCAGCCTAAAAACCCGAGCCGATGACGATGGTGACGCTTTTGTTGTCAACGGAACAAAAATCTGGACGACCAAGGCTGATCAGGCGGATTGGATTTTTTGTCTTGTCCGCACCGATGATGATGCTCCCAAGCAGCAAGGGATCAGCTTCCTCCTCATTGATATGGAGTCAGAAGGCGTCAGTACTTCCCCTATCCCGCTGATCAGCGGTGAATCAGAATTCTGCCAGACCTTTTTCGATAATGTGCGAGTGCCCAAAGAAAACTTAGTGGGCGAGCTCAATGGCGGCTGGTCGGTCGCGAAGGAGCTGTTAAAGCACGAGCGAAAAATGATGGCCATGGTGGGGGATATGGGAGAGAAGCCCGCCTTGAGTCTTGTTGAATTGGCCAGACACTGCCTAGGGACTGAAGACGATGGTGCGTTAAACAAGCCAGCGATACGAGACCATATGGCCCAGCACCTCATGCGCGAGCAGGCAATTGCGAGTCTGGGCGAGCGCATTTACCAGCAGGGAAAAGCAGGACAGGTAGATTCTCGCTTACCCCTACTGATGAAATACCTTGGGACCCGGGAAATCCAGGCGAAAGATGAACTTATTCTTGAGCTGCTAGGTGCGGAGGGGTTAACCATGGAGGACCCCAGCATCGTCGATGACAGCAGAAAACGGGTCAAGCAATGGGCGTTTAATAAGGCACTCACGATCGCCGGTGGTACCTCAGAGATTCAGCTCAACATCATTGCTAAACGAGCGCTTGGTATGCCAAGCGTGGGCGGTAAGTCATGATTTTCACAGAGGAGCAGCAATTATTTCGTGATGCTATGGCTGATTTTTTTGCCAAACATGGCGCTATTCAAGCCCTGCGGCAGCTGCGTGAGGAACCAGCAAACGTCGCGTTCGACACACAGATTTGGGCAGAGCTTGTGGCGCTTGGTCTGCCCGGTATGGTGGTGCCTGAAGAATACGATGGTTTGAGTTTTGGGTGGCTCGGTCTGGGGGCTATTGCCGAAGTGTCTGGGCGACACCTCGCACCTTCACCATTGCTCTCGCATGTTGTCCTGGGGCAAGAGCTGTTGCTTAACTGCGGCTCAACCGCCCAAATAGCCCACTATTTACCGCTTCTTTTATCCGGCACGGAGTTGTGGGCCGTAGCCATCGATGGTCATCGATTTTTTCAAGGGGGCGATGGATCTGTCGTTGAGGTTGACGAGCGACTGTCCGGCAAAAAAGTGCTTGTCCCGGACGGTGCGGCAGCGGATCGTATCTTGTTGCCGGTTAGGCGAGCGGATGGCAATGTAGGGGTTTTTGCTGTCCCCGCTGGCAGCGCTGGTGTGAGTGTTGAGGCAGCTCGCATGATGGATGGTCGGCAGTACGCGAACATCGAGTTTGATGAGGTTGAGGCGTCCCAAGGTGTGTGGCTGTGCGGCTCCTCCGTGGAGAATGGTTGGAGGCTAACCTTGGACCGCGCAATGGTGGTGTTAGCCGCCGAGATGGTGGGAAGCGCCAGAGAGCTGCTCGAGCGAACGGTGCAATTCCTCACTGAGCGTGAGCAGTTTGGCGTAAAGCTTGCGACCTTTCAGGCGCTGCAACATCGTTGCTCGATGGCCTATTGTGAATTGGAATTGACTGCCAGTGCGGTGTTGGCCGCGCTGTCGGCCATTGATCGCGGAGAGTCGCAGATTGCTGCCTACGCCAGTCAAGCCAAGGCGCTAGCCAATGATTGCCTGACCCTGATTAGCAGTGAGGCGGTACAATTACACGGCGGTATGGGCGTTACCGACGAAATGGATATTGGTCTGTTTTTGAAACGGTCACGGGTGGCTAACCAGTTGTTAGGCACATCAGACTGGCACAGAGCGCGCTTTGCTAGCCTGGCAGGCTTTTAATTTTCGCCGTGGTGCTTCGGGCATTTTCCGCCACGACGGTTAGGCACAACGCTTTAGGGAGAGGACTCAATTAGGAACTGGCTATACCAGCGCCTGTACTTGGCAAAAGGCCCGTCACCATCACATAGCATGGGCTTTTCAAAGTATTGTTTTCTATCCCAAATAATTTGATCTTCTTCCATTTGCTGGCAGATGTTAGCGATGATGGCTTTGCCCACGGTCTTGCCCAGGGAGTCCTCGGTCGCCTTCGGCTGTAAGAACGCGTACATCGCTTTGGTTTTTTCGCGCGCTACCGGCGTGACGTTTGCGAGGAGCACGGTGTCATAGATGCCGGAAAAGCGAACGATGGACAGCCCGGCACCAAAGCTTTTGGTCTCGATGACGCCATCGATCACCCCTCTGGGTGTGGGCTGCTTGGTAATAAACTTTCCGCTTCGTTGGTAGCCATCAAATTCCTGAAACGCGGCTTCGGGTACGTCGTCGGTGCCATGGACAAAGTGGAAGTGGGCGGCATCGACAGCGTTCTCTCCCATTTCCTGCATATGGGTGTTGATATCCCAGGTATGAATCTCAAACGCGCCCCATTCCGGATTGCTCGGGCTTGCTTCGGGAATCGCTTCTGGCTCCCAGCTTGGTGCCTCATCATGAGGGTGGTACCACACCAGGATCTGTTGGTTGATTTCTCGAACTTGCCAGGTGCCAAGAATCGAATCGCCTTTTTTGACTCGAGGCGGGTCATTTTTTGCGTAAGGAATGTGGGTGCATTGGCCCTCGCCATTCCAGCGCCAGCCGTGAAAGGGGCATTCAATACTGTCGCCGACGACTTTGGGCCCTTTGCCCGTGTGCTCGCGGATACCATAGCCGAGATGGGCACCCATGTGCGGACAGAAAGCGTCAACCACTTTTGCCTGACCATCTTCTGTCCTAAAGGCAACAAGCTCCTGCCCGAAGTAATGCAGCGGAATGGCGTCACCGGGCGCGAGCTCTGCGGAGTACAACACCTGAAACCACCCGAAGGGCATGGGCAGGGGGCATCGCGGGGTATCAGTCGCTATCATGGGCGTCGTTTCCACTGAAAACTGAGTGAGAGACGCGACGTTAAACGAGGTTCTGATGTTTGACCATAGTCCATTTTAAGGCCGATGAAGTCGAGATCAGATCTGGTCGTCAGGCCGCCCTCGGCCCTCTAGAGGCCGTATCCACCATCGACGGGAATTAATTGGCCGGTGGTGTAGCCGGCCAATTCTGAACCGAGGAAATAAGCCATCTTTGCCACCTCCTCAGGTTGCCCGAAGCGCTTGAGCGGCAGGGATTGCTTAACGCTGGATACCCAGTGCTCGTCGAAAACCCCTTCCTGTTGCAGCCGTAAAAAGATCCCTGTCTCGATGACACCAATGGCGATGCTATTAGCGCGAATGCCATTTTCGCCTTCTTCCTTGGCAACGCCCTTGATCAATTCCTCCACCGCTGCTTTCGGCGCAACCGATAAAATATCGAGCGGTGCGTACTTTTGCAGGGCCGCAGAGCTTATGTGAACGTAGCTGCCACCGCCACCATCGCGCAGGTGAGGCAGCGTCGCGTGAATCAGGTTAAACACTCCCTCGGCATCTGAACGTAGGACGCGTTGCCACAATGCGGGCGTGAGATCGCCGATTTTCACCTGGGGTATATCGTAGCCTGTGGCGATAAAGACGGTATGCAGACGACCCTGTTGCGCCATCTGACCGTTAACAACGCTCTGGATTTGCTCCGCGTTTTGCAGGGTCATCTGCACAATAGAGGCGTTGACACCTAGCTCTCTTGCTTGCGCCGCCACTGTTTCGGCACGCTCTGCATTGGCGTTGTAGGTAATACATAGGTTGATGCCATTGCCGGCTAGTTCCTGGGCGATGTGGCTGCCAATGCCGCCACTCCCACCGACCACAAGCGCCCAGCCCTCGGGGTAATGCGTGTTTGCTGTCATAGATAACTCGCTTCTGCTACTACTAATATTTAACAACAGACAAAAAACCCGCCTAGGGGGCGGGTTTTGGGGTCTGCCGTTAGAGGTCGAGGCGGAAGTCAATCCCGTAGGTTGCCGGATCACCCCATTGGTGTACCGGCAAACCGAGATCAGCTCCTAAATTATAGCCAAAGGTCCGATAGTCCTCGTCGGTAATGTTCTTGCCCCACGCCGAGACCGAGAAGTTCGTCCCATTGTCCCCCGAATAGGAGTAGGTGAGCCGCGTGTTGACCAGTGTGCGTGACTGGTTCGAGGGCTGTTGGAAGTTCACCGGAATTTGTGGAGCCCCCTGTGCCGTGTAGAGGGACTGCGATGCGCCAATGCTAATGGTTTCATCCTGATAATTTCCTGACAGCTGGAAATTGACGTTGTGCTTGCCTCGCCGGATAAGATCCCAGTCTAGTGCCGCATAGAAGGAGTTCTCGGGCGCCAGACCGTCGGTCGGCGTAATAGTGAGTCCGAGGTAGGGCGGGAACGAATCGTAGCTACCGCCAATGTAGGAGTAGTTGCCCGAGATCTGGATCCGATCGGTGATCAGCCATGCAGCCTCCAGCTCGAAGCCCTCGCGGCTGAGCTCCGCGGCATTATCGATCTCTGTAGACAGGCCATCGGCGTCACTTTTCACCGTGCTGACTTGTACATCTTCGTACTGGTAGTAGTAGGCCGCCGCGTTGAGTCGAATTTTGCCATCCGCCAGTAACGACTTGAAACCGATTTCAACATTTGAAATGGTCTCCTCGTCGAACGCATCCCCAAGGCCGGTGGCCTTGTTAAAGCTGCCGCCATTATATCCGCCCGAGCGATAGCCGGTGGTGTAGCTCGCATAAACATTCATGTTGTCGCTGAAGTTGTATTGGGCAGCGAGGCGCCCGCTGACGTCGTCGAAATCCTGTTCAGCGCTCTGCCCGTAAACGCCTTCGGTTTCGGGCACGCTGTCTAACTCATCCAGTGACCATACGTAGCCGCTGGTCAAATCGCGAGGGATGTTGATAGTAATGCCCTGAAGCGCTTGCGCCGCGGCTTCCGCGATTGCAGCGGCCACATAGCCACCAACCCCGCCCAGTGCCGCATCCCGCCACAACCAGGTCATATCTTTGGTTTCTTCGGTATACCGGAGTCCTGCAGTGAAGGCCCAATTGGTGTTCGCAGGTCGCCAGGTGGCTTCGCCGAAGACAGAGAATGCGTCGCCACCGTTATCGAAACCACGGCTTTGGGTGCCGTTGGCTAGCGGAAACGTTGGGTTCTGCACGTTCCGAAAGCTGCCTTCATCGTCCCAGTAAAAGAGCCCAGCAGCCCAGTCAATGTTGCCTGTGGTGCCAACCAGCTGAAGTTCGTGACTTTCTTGTTTGTAGTCATCCTGCGCGTATGTTGAGAACACTGGTGCGCCGCCCCGTTCGTTGATCGTGTCCACCATCAAAAGGGCTAAAGAGAAGTTTTCTATTTGGTAGTCAGGTATCGGCAGGACAAAGCCCGGCGCCAGCTCGATCTGTGCAGGTACGACCGCAGTGAGTAACGAACCGCCAATAGTCTGCAGTATTAAGTCGTGCTGTATCCCCGAGCCGACAGAGTTATCCATGCCGTCAAGATCCTGACTGGTGAAGGCGCTGACCTCTCTACGGCCGTACAGATATTTGATATCAATGCTGTCGGTCAGTTCAAACTGTGCTTTGAAGGTGTGCGCTTCTGCGCGGAGGTTATTAAAGCTGTCGATGTCCGTGGAGCCTGTCTCCGGGTTGTTCTCCATATTGGCAATGATGTTGTTGCCCCAGGCAACATAGTCATCAGACCAGCCGAGGTATTGTTGAACCTGCGGGATTTCGAGGACAAAGGGCGGCATAAACTGCTGCACGAATCCAGCGATGCCGGCCACTGTTTGCATACGTGCGCTGCTGTCAATAGGGACATTCGTCAGGTCGCCCCCTGCGGCAGCATAGCCAGCAACTCCGGCATAGGTAGGGTTCAGCCCACTGACCACACTGTGGTTGTCGAGCTCATCATTGACTTTGTCGCGTGTATAGCTGTAGTCGATCGACAGGCGGTCGGTGGCATCCCATTGGAACGCGCCCCGGAAGCCGCTTCGGTCCATGTTATTCATGCCTTCCTGGGTCGGATTGGTGTTTTCCCAAAAAGGATCTCGCTTTCGGCTGTACATAGAAAACGCAGTGCGGAAATTATCGGTGATCGGAAGATCCACGCGCCCCGATACCGAACCCATCTTGTAGTTCCCCGCAGAGCCGGTGACCGAGAGTTTGAACTCATCCGCGGGCGCTTTTGAGATAAAGTTGATGGCTCCCGCGATAGAGTTGCGCCCATAGAGGGTACCCTGCGGCCCTTTGAGGATCTCTATGCGCTCGAGGTCGTTGCTATCCATGCCCGAACCGACAACCTTACCCAGATAAATGCCGTCAATGTAACGCGCGGTACTCGGATCGGTGGCCAGATTGGGTGAGCCATCGGCGACCCCACGAATGTTGATACCGACGTAGGATGTGGTACCTGGAGGCGAGTAACCCTGCACGCCGGCGACTTGATCAACCAAATCCATCGCGCTACGGATGCCGCGATCGCGAAGCTCTTCCGAGCTCAATGCCTGTATCGTTAGGGGCGTGTCCTGCAGGCGAGCCTCACGCCTTTCTGCGGTAACCAAGACCTCTTCGAGTTGGGCAAGGGCAACGTCAGAGCAAAGGGCTGTGTAAACCGCAACCGACAGAAGTGTTTTTCGTTTGCTTAGATACATAGGAATAACCTCGAATTATGCTGTTATATAAGGTCAAAAAGTTCGTTGTCTCAGCTTGCTATCCTGCCGTGAACGAGAGACTCCATGTTTCCCTTTTTTTGGTATTAGTAGGCGCCGCCATTATAAATAAGGCATTTGAACGGTGGAAGCATTGTCGACGCGTATTTCCGCGCCGTTGATGTGACGGGCTTCATCAGTCGTCAGAAAATGAACAACGTCGGCAATGGCCTCGGGTTCACAGGCAAACTTAAAGGCTCTCTCGGCTCTCGCCGGGTCCATCTCCGGAAACTCCCCCTTCATGTTGCCAATCATGTCCGTGAGTATTCCATCAGGATGAACCGAGTTACATCGCACGCCATAGTCGTGGGTCTGGCATAGGGCGGCAGTACTCATAGTCAAATTCCTGACGGCGGCTTTGGTCGCGCCATAAGCTGCAAAATGCGGGTAGCCTGCGACAGCGGAAGAAGAAGAGAGGTTTACGATTGACCCCTGAGTGCTTTCCCTCAACAGCGGTAAGGCTGCCTTCATACCGAGGAACACCGAGCTCACATTGACATCCATGATGCGCCGAAAGTCATCAAGGGTGTGCTGTTCAAGCGTGTAAGCCATCAGTATGGCGGCGTTGTTTACCAGAGCATCCAGATGACCGATTTCTGATGTCACCATCTCCATGACGCTACTCCAGTCAGTTTCTGAGGTGACGTCGGCTTCCCTATATATGACTTGCCTGTGGGTGAAAAGGTCCTCGCGAAGCCTGATGTCTGTGCCGATAACAATATGGTCGGAATCAATAAAGCGTTT
>Ga0255783_10003349_pt1 | contig 15321 bp, 9 predicted proteins | sample 011ome_22_FD_179981 | JGI IMG/M metagenome (GOLD analysis project Ga0255783, IMG submission 179981) | Coastal salt marsh microbial communities from the Groves Creek Marsh, Skidaway Island, Georgia - 011507BT metaG (version 2) | ecosystem: Environmental > Aquatic > Marine > Intertidal zone > Salt... | reverse complement strand
ATATAAATAATCTTAATGAATTAGAAATAATTAATCATTTAAATGAAGTTTATTGGAATAATTATATAATTAAAAAAAAAATATTAGATTATTTTACTCATTTATATGATGAATTTAATAAATATATTTTAGAAATTCAAAATAAAATTTCTAATTATAATACTATTATTAATTTTCATGAATATACATATATTAAAGAAAATATTAATCATTATAGTAATGAAATATTAAATAATATTAATAATTTCAAAAATATAATAAATGATCTAGAAAATGATATTTTATTTTATAAAATTAAAAATTATGTAAATTATTTTACAATTAATAATATTTCTAGTGAAATATATAATTTACAAAAAATTATTTATAATAATAATAAGATAAAAAATAGAATTGTTAGATGGAATTCAAAATCTTTTAATAATTTGAATTTATTCGAAATTAATCTTAATAATATATTAACTCTATCTAATAATTAAATATATTTTACATATATTAATAAATTCTCTATATTTGAAGTATTATCTAATATTATATTATCATCTAATATATTCATTTCATTATTATTTAAATTTTTTTCATATATTATATTGTTAGTATTATTTAATATAATATTATTAATATTATCATCATTATTTATTGTATTATTTTTAACTTTAATCAATTTTAAATTAATATTATTAGAATAATTGAATCTATTTCTAATTGCAATATTATTTAATTTATTTTTATATATAAGAAATTTATTATCTTTATAATAAACATCCTTATATTTATTAATTTCTTGATTTAATTGATTTTTTAGTATTTTTTGTTTTTTAATTATATTTATATTTATAATTGTTAATATTTTTTTTAAAATATCTACATTTAATATATTTTCCATTTTACTCATATATAATTCTATATCTGAATTTAAAGACATTCACTTCCTATTATTAATATATTTTAAATGATTTTTTGTATTTTCATGTCTTATTATATGATATTCTCTAAATGCTATATATATTTTACCACATATACATTCTATTTTATTTGTTTCTTTTATATTATTATAATTTTCTTTTTCATTTTGTTTTTTATTTTTTTGCATTTTAATTTTATCTCTGCATTTATCGCAATGCAAATAAAATAATTTATTTTTTTCATCTTTATATGAAAAACAATGTAATTCTAATTTCTTTTTACATTTACTGCATTCCATTAATATGATACATTAATCATATATCCAAATATTCATTTTTTATGAATAATTAATCAAGCAAAAAAAAAGTACATTTCATAAAAAATATAAAATTTAAAAAAATTTTTTTAAAAAATAAATTAAAATAAAGAAATGTACTTTTTTGCTTATTTATTTTCGCAATAATAACATATTAGCTTTTTCATAAGCATTAGCTATATCTATATTTTGTTTTTTTACTCTTTCTAATCTATTTATTTCATTTTCATCTTCATTCTTTTTCTTTTTTTCTAAATTTTTTAGTTCCTTATCTGTCAAACTCTTTTTTATTTTAGTATCACTATATTTTTTATATTCCTTAACATCTTTAAATTTTTTTATATTATTTATTTCTGATGAATCTACTAATCTATTTGTAGTATGTGCTTTCATATAATCTGTATATGCTAAATTTTTTGTTTTTTCTATACCACTGCTATAATCATTATTTTTACCAGCACCGATTTCTGAAAATGATAAATTTTTTGCTAAAACCATTGGAACCGGTTCATCATATTTTATTAATTCTTTATTTGAAACTTTTACTGATTTATCAAATGTTTCATTAAAAGATTTATTATTTACTTTTAAACTATTAAAAATATTATTTATTTTAATATCATCTCTTATATTACTTGATTCTTCCATTGTACTTCCATAGCCAAAATCTATATCATCATCATATAATTTGACACTGTCAAAATGTTTATTTAATCTTTCATTAAAACTTAAACCATCTTCAAATTTATCATTATAATTTCTATTATTTGTTTTTTTTTCTGCATAATTATTAAAACTTTCTTTTAATTCATTATAATTTTTATTATTTGTTCTTAGTTTATAATCTTCTGCTAATTCATAAAATTTTTTTGTTACATAATCAAATAATATCTTATCACCTCCTTTATCCGGATGAGTTTTTATCGCTATTTTTTTATATGATCCTTTTAATTGTTCCCAGGTAAATTCTCGCGGTAATTCAAATATTTTATATGCATCAAAATCTTTTCCATTTATTATATCATTTTTATATTGCTTTATTTGAGTATTGCCCATTATTAATATATATTTGAGTTATTTTTTTTTTATATATTGTTATATAAAAAATAGTATATTATTTATTATTATGGATAAATTAAATAATTATAGCAATTCTTTAGAATTTAACTTTTCAACCTTATCCATTAATAAATGTAATATGTGTTATAATAAAGTTGAAAATAATAATAATATATTATGTGACAGATGTAATATTTTTAAAAAATATTTAAAAATTAATCATTTTAAAAATTGTGTTTGTATATATTGTAAATTCTAAAATATAATTAAATAGTAATATAATAAGATGAAAAAAAAATATATAAAAAGTGGTGCTTTTTATAATACTAAATTTTTTACAAATTTAAAACAAAAATTTAATTTTAAACTTATAAATTATAAATATAATAATCTAACTAAAGAAGGTGGATTAATTTCTTTATTTTATAAAAAAGATACTAGTCCTGAAAAAAAAAACAAAATAGAAATAGAAATTAATTTATTACTTACTAATTTTATTAATAAAATTAATAATCTTGATGAAAAAGACAGTAATTATCAACGTTATCTAAATTTATTTATAAGTATTATTAATAAAATTAATAATTACAATTTAAAATTATTTAAATATTCTATTGAAAATTTAAATTATAATAAAAATAATTTTTTGAATATTACTCTTCATAATTATCCGCCTGATATTTTAAATAAATATTTTAAACATTTAAGTAATTTGTATGCAATATCTATTAAACATTTATCTATTCTTAAATGGAAAAAATTTGAAACCGATATAATTTCTAATAAGTTTAATCATAATCAATATGTTAGAATTGTAAAAGCAGTTTTATCAAGTTTTAAAATATTAAATATTCCTATAAATATAATTAATGTATTATTATTTGTTAAAATGAGAATCAAAGATGAAAATTTTAATGATTCCCATTTTAAATTATTTGAATATATTTATATGCAACTTAATAATAATATTTATGAAAATATATATACTTATCATAACTTACCATTTCCAAAATCTAAATCATCACAATCACAACCACAATCTCAAGTTCCCGGTATGCCACAACCACAATCTCCTCCTCCGGGTACACCAACACAATCTACCCCACTTCCACCACCACAATCTCCTCCTCCAGGTACACCAACACAATCTACCCCACTTCCACCACCACAATATCCTCCTCCGGGTACACAACAACCACAATCTCAAGTTCCAGGTAGACCACAATCTCAAGTTCCGGGTACACCACAATCTCAAGTTCCAGGTAGACCACAATCTCAAGTTCCTGGTACACCACAATCTCAAGTTCCGGGTACACCACAACCACAATCTAAACAATTACCAAATATAAATCCATTAATATCAGATGATTTATCTAATTCACCATCTGTTAATGAAGCAACGCCAATAAATGATGATATTGATGAAAATATAACATTAAATCAAAATGAATTATACAAAAAAAGATTACTTAAATATCTTAAAATTATAGGAATATTAGAATCGCAAAAATATAAGAACGTTAATGATATTAATGTTAATCCTTTTGATAGTATTAGTAAACTTATTGAAATTCCTTTATTAAATACTGATGATATATTAAAAAATATTAATAAAACTAAAAATAGCAATACATACATTTTTACATTAGAAAAAAATGCAAATAATGTTTTATTTTATGAAAAATTTGGTAGTGCAAGTGCATATGGATCTAATTATAAAACAATGATTATAGATAATAGTTTTACTATTAACAATCCAAATAGATTAATTAATTGTGGTACAAAATTTGTTACTTGTGATACTATAATACAACCTTCTAATTCTAATAAAAAAGAAATTAAATTATTACATACTGTTTCAAAATTTGCACTATATAATATTAATCCAAATGTGCCAATTATATATAAATCTTATAAATTAGATATTAAAGATTATAATAATATCGCACAAAAAATTTACCCTAATTTTCATAGTAGTATTTGTAATTCTGCTGGTAATAAATTAGAAAATGCAGATGCATATTGTTATATGAATGAGATTTTTAGTGGCGATGCTAGAGTATTTATTAGAAGATTTTCTCATGATCCAGAATTACTTTTAAATGGTATTTCTAATATAATAATTTCTATTTTAACTTTTTGGAGTATTGGTAAAAAAACTCATAATGATTGTCATATGGGTAATTTTTTATATACTAAATTAAAAGAACCTATAACTAATAATGAATTTTGCGAATATAATATTTATGGCAAAAAAATATATGTTGAAAATTTAGGATTTTTATGGTGTAGTTGGGATTATGGTCTTGCGGTTGATAATATAACAAAAAATATTCTTCATAAAAAATTAGATTTAAAAAATGGTGCATATTCTAGAAATTCTGATATTAGAAGAGCACTTGCTGTATTTGCACTTACACTCGAAAAAACGGATCATAATATAATATGTAATTTATATAAAAAATATAATAGCAATAAAGCAAGTTTAAATTATAAATATACTCATTTAATATATTCTATTATAGCCAATATTAAAGTAAACTTTAAAAGTGATCGAAATAAATATAATAAAGTTATTACTTATATTTTTCAAAATAAAGAAGTTGAATTTTTTTCAGAAATGGATAATTTTATTAAATTAAATAGTTTTGATCATGATAATATTGATATTATGTGTAATATGTATATAGATAAAGTTTCTACTTTTCTCACTAAAATAAAAATAAATGATTCCTTAAGAAAATTTATTGGTTTTATTGCAAATATTATTAAAAAAATAACAGACAATAATATTAATAATATAGAAGGTGGTATAAATGAAATAAATAAAAGAAATAAAAGAATTAAAAAAGGTAAAATACCTCATCATTGTAATATTATAGATGGTAATAAAAATATACCCGGTTCAATGCCAACTGATACAACTTTGAATTTATATATATATAAAGAATTTTTAAATTTATTAAATAAATCATCTAGATTAATTAAAACAACTAATGATAAGATTGTTAATAATGATGAATTTTATGAAGAGATTGTTTTAAAATTATTTAAAACGGTTTTAAGTAACAAATACGATGGGGCTGACGAAGAAGAATTATTTAATAATATAGTTAAAAAATGTAATTTATATAGAGGTGATGATTTATATAAATTAATAATTAATAAAAATATATGGAATGATAGTTTTAAAATAGATATTAAGGATAATTTATTTGAAAGAAGAGATTATATTGTTCAAATATTAGATAATATTTGTACTGATTATGGAAGATTTTTGAGTAAATTTGCTAACGAATCTCAAAAAATTAGTAATATTAATCACAATTTTTCAGATGAATTAACAATAATGACCATGAATTATTTTATGCGATATAATGGAATATTATTTTATGATGAATGGTCTTTGCCTGCAGATTATAAAATAATTAACAAAGACACGCCATATTATATCGGCAATGGTAATATTGGATATAGATGGAAAAAAATAACTGATATAAATATAAAAAATTATTATGAAAGAAATGGATCAGAAATAAGTATTTTTTTAACAAATTTAAATATTAAAAATTTATTAAAAGGTGATAATTATACTTTAACTGACATAGAAGTAAAAAGTACAAGTATTGATAGAATTCAAAAAATTTATGATCCTTTTGTAGTTTCACATTATTTATTATATTGTGAAAATAATAGTAAAGAATTTTATATAATAGATACTGATATTAATACATTATTAGTAGAAAAAAATAGAATATCATAAATAAAATATTCTATTTTTTCCTATTTTTTCCTATTTTTTCCTATTTTTTCCTATTTTCTCTTTTTTTTTACATTACATCCGCGAGAGTATCGTAATCAAATGGATCATATTTATCGCTGTCATCATCCACATTGATTTCACCTTTTAAAATATTAATACAATCCTCAATATACACTTTTGTAGATCGCGTCTTGCCTTTTACTTCGATAAAGTAAGTCATTCCGTTGAGAAGATAAATTTAAATTATCTTCTTTTCTATCAATTTTTTTTTAAATTTATATATTTTCATCCATTTTTATTTTATTATATCTACTATTTGTATGTAATCCATGTGCTATTTTTTCTCTTATTTCTTTTAGTTCATTATTTGTTAAATTTTTTTTTCTTATATAAGTTGCATAGGATATTCTCAACCATCTTAAACTAATATTTTCATTATATATAGAACTAAAAATTTTAGTTATTTTTTTTCCCAAAGTATTACTAGTTTTATCTAAGAATTTATCTTGATCTCTCTTTTTATTTTTAAATAAATATTCTCTTACTAAATTACTTAATATATTTGGTATTAATATTTTTTGTTCTCCAAATACATTGCTTGTTTTATAATTTTTAAATATAAAATATTTTGGATTATAATCTAAATCACAAATTAAATAATTATGATCTTCGGATAATTCTAATTCATTATTTTCTAATAATATTATCATATTTGAATATTCTAAACGCCGTGGTGGTATTAATGTATATAAACCATAAATTATCTTATCTTCTATATTAGTTAATTTTTCTATATTATTTAATAATATATCTTCATTATAATTATTTATTATTTTATTTATTTCTGTGTTTTTTATTGAATTATTATCCCTTTCATAATCGTATTCTTTTCCAATTTTTATAATATATTTTGCTATTTCATTATATATATTTTTTTTTTTATAATATTCTATATATGAACATAATACTGAAAATGGTATTAAATATGTTTTAATAGTTATTTTATTATTATATTTATTAAATAAATAATTAAATAAAATATTATTTTCTAAATAATATAATTCATCAATAATATATGATATATCATTTTCATTATTATCATTATTTAGAATATTTAATAATATATTCATATCAATATCTTTGTTTGTAATCTTTTTATGAATTCTCTTTATTTTTATAGAATAGTCATTTACTGTTTCTTTTTTTAAATTTTTATATCCTCTTTTTTCCCATAATGATATAATATTATTTTTTATTTCAAAATTATTATAAATATCTTCTTTTAAATTATTTGAATTAGATTTTTTTTTATTTGTTTTATTTTTTTCTTTTCTATAATTTTTCATATATTCCCTTTTTTTTTCATTTTTATTTTTCTCTCTCATTATTATATTCTCAGCATCTATAATATTCATTATTAATTATTTATCTATTATATTTTTAAATATAATAAAAAAAATTTTTACTGATCGTTAACCAAAGTTCATTTTTATTTCTGAATTTCCTGATTTAAGAGCTGCTAAAGCTTCTAAATCTGATTCATCGTTGCCCGTAAGAATACCCGATGCAGGTGCTAGAGTTGGAGTTGGAGGAGGAGGGGGTGGTGATGCTGGAGCTGAAGGAGGAGGAGGTGGTGGTGATGCTGGAGGTGGAGACGGAGAGCCTCTAAATGCATCATATTCATCATACTCTCTCACCTCACCAAAATCGTCAAAATCACTCCAATCATCATCGTCACTATTATCGCCATCACCACTGCCATCTTCGGTAGATGCTGGTGCTAGAGCTGGAGGAGCAGCGGGTGGAGGAGAAGCAGCGGATGGAGGAGGAGCAGCGGGTGGAGGAGGAGCAGCGGGTGGAGGAGGAGCAGCGGGTGGAGGAGGAGCAGCGGGTGGAGGAGGAGCAGCGGGTGGAGGAGGAGCGGGGGGTTGTATATAGTTTAATTCACCACCATAATTCATAGCTACGGTATAATACTTACCTGTATTTTGATTTGTATCAAAATTCCATTCGCATGCATTAGGATCATCATTTAGTAATTTAAAGCTATATGTTCTTCTTCCAGAACCAAAACCAGGATTTAAAGGCCAATGATCAGGATTTTTTTCCCATTTATAATCAATTTTACATAATCCCCGTTTTTTATCTGGACTCATACCCAAATTACTTATTTTAATATCTGTTGCATTATAACCTGTATTTTTTGTTGGATCTGGACCCATATATTCTTTTATATAATCTGATAAAATTTTTTGTTCTAATTTTGAACAATCCATTATACATTCGGGTTCAACTGGTATAGGAGAAGGGGGAGGGGTAATGGGAGGGTTTGATATCATTTCTGTAGAAGGAGAACTAGTCGTTAATCCATCCCACATAGATGAAAATAACTGTCCTTGAACTATATCTTCAGATGCTTGTTCTGTTGCAGCTCTTTCTAGTTCACCAATTCGACCTGTTAAAGTTGTTTTTTCTTTAGTAAGATCATCAATCTCATCATTTAATTCTTCAATTTCGCCTTGGAGATCCAATATACCTTCCTCTGCACTACTTAAATTAGATTCTGCGGTTTTAAGACTATTTTGTAAAGCGGTAATTTGTGTGTCAGAAGCAATTTCGTCCTCTGTTTTAGTTTGTAAATTTGTTCTTACTTGTATTAATGTTTGATCGAGAGTTTTTTTTGTCTCAATTAAAGTTTGATGTGTTACTTTTAAATTATCTAATTCACTTTGAATACCTTGTTTGCTTTGTTCTGTTGTTTTTAAATTTTCTGATAAAGATTCTATATCTTTATTTAATTTTGCAACTTCAGTATCTAAACCATTTTTAGCAGTTGTTAATTGATTAATAGTTTCATTTAATAATTGTTTATCACATTTTTGAACCGTTATCATACAAAATAAACGTTTAATGAAACATAATAAAGAATTTTCAGGAGTTGGAATATAGTACATTCCGTTATCAATTTTTATATAACTTTTGTAAGTTAAATCGGAACGATTAATTCCTAAACTATCATTTGTTACTTGATTTAATATAATTTTATTTGTGTTTGTTTTTTTGATATATTGTACTAAATTTGGATTGACATATTCATTGTATTCTCCTGTATCTATAATATCTTTATTCACTAAATGCCAATTTAATCCAAGTGTTAAAGGATTTTCACAAAATAAAGGATTGCGCCACCAATTATCTCCTCCGGCAAAACAACCTATATTTTTAGCATCTACACATGTAGAAGAAAAATTTTCAATAATATCATCATCATTTTCATTAGTCATATTATCGTTTTCATTAGTCATATCATAGTTTTCATTAGTTATATCATCATTATCATTAGTTATATCATCATATTCAATATTATCATTTTTATGAAATAACATAAAAACAATAAGAATTATAATAATTATTGTTAGAATAATTATTGAAAATATATATTTATTCATAATATTTTTAATTATCTCTAAAATTATATAATATTTTATTACAATAGATTATAGTAACACATATGAAAAATAAAAATGAAAAAAAATGTCCTGAAGGAAAAATTTTAAATCCAAAAACAAATAGATGTATAAAATTAAAAGAAAATAAAAATGAAAAAAAATGTCCTGAAGGAAAAATTTTAAATCCAAAAACAAATAGATATATAAAATTAAAAGAAAATAAAAATGAAAAAAAATGTCCTGAAGGAAAAATTTTAAATCCAAAAACAAATAGATGTATAAAAAAAAATATATTTAAAAAAGATTTAAAAAATGATAATTATAAAAATTATAATAAAAATATAAATATTAGTATGGATATTAATAAAGAAATTATAGCTAATCTTAAAATAATTCAAGAATATGAAAAAACTTTAGGAAATACATTTAAATCAAATTCATATTTAAAAGCGATCAAAATAATTGAATTATATCCAAAAAATATTAATAATGTATCTGAATTATCTAATTTAAAAGGGATAGGTGAAAAAATATTAAAAAAAATTGAAGAATATATAATTAATGGTAAAATAAAAAAAATAGATGAAATTAATGATGATGAAAAATATAATTTAAGATTTAAATTGGCAAATATTTATGGTATTGGTCCGAGTAAAATAGATGAATTATTAAAAAAAATTAATTCATTTGATGATTTATATAATAATAAAGAACTTTTAAATAAAAAACAACAGATTGGTTTAATGTATTACAATGATTTACAAAAAAGAATTCCATATGAAGAAGGAAAAGAACATTATGATATTATAAAAAAAAATATAAATGAATTATCAAAAAATATAGAATTTGATATGGTTGGTAGTTATAGAAGAAAAAAAAAAGATTTAGGTGATATTGATATTTTGATTAAAGACAATAATAATATCGAATTAAACAATTTAATTAGCATATTAAATAAAAATAATTATATTGTTGAAAATTTAGCAAATGGTAAAAAAAAATTTATGGGAATATGTAAATTAAACGAAGAATCTACAGGAAGAAGAATAGATATTTTATTATGTGATAACAAACATTATTATTTTACATTATTATATTTTACTGGATCATATGAATTTAATATTAAAATGAGAAAAAAAGCATTAGAAAAAGGTTATTCATTATCTGAATATGGTTTTACAGATATTAATACAAAAGAATTAAAATCATTTAATATAAATTCAGAAGAAGATATATTTAAAATATTAGATATGAAATTTGTAAAACCAGAAAATAGATAATTAAATATTATTTTTAATTTATTTAATATTATTAATAAGAATATTAAATTAAATGAAAAATATTGGATATTCGTCAACTATTTATTTAAGTATTTTAGTTATAATTATATTTTTATATTTAAATAATTGTAAAAAAGAAAATTTTAGTCAATTATGTCCCGATTATTGTCACGATAATAAAATATTTTATAATATGGATATATGTAAACCATGTTTTAGTAAAGGTGGTAAATATGAAAAAACAAAAGATGAATTAGATAAGGTTAATATATTATTATTGCCACCACATTCGGAAAATTGTCCTGGAATATGTAAAAAAACTTCATATAGATACGGAATATGTTCTAACTGTTTTAAAAAAGGGGAAATATATGGTGATATAGAGGAAAACTGTGGTAATTATTGTCATAAGTTTTCAAGTAAAACAGGAAGATGTAAAAGTTGTTTTCTAAAAGATGGTAGATTATATGTTGATGATACAAAAAAAAAAAATACTAAAAGAGAATGTAGAGAATGGTGTAATGAAAAATCTTTTAGATATGGTATTTGCGCCCCATGTTTTAAAAAAGGAGGAAAATTTTCTGATATTAAAGAACCATGTTATGAAGAGTGTAATGAATTCTCTTCGAGAAATGGAAGATGTTCTAATTGTTTTAAAGAAGGTGGTAGATATTTTCATAAAAAAGATTTTACATTTCCAAAAACAAGTACATACAAAGCATACATTTCACCTGAAATTAAAGATGATTTATCATATAATTGTCCCCATTATTGTACTACTAAATCCAATAAAAATGGTTCATGTAAAGCATGTTTTGAAAAAGATGGTATATATGAGAATACAAAAGATATATGTTATGATTATTGTAATATATTTTCTAATCCTGAAGGATCATGTAAACCATGTTTTTATAAAGGAGAACGATTATATGTTGAACCAAAACTCGATCCACCACCACCTCCTGTAAAGAATGAAGAACAGCCAAAAATTGAATTACAATTATATACACCACCTCCACCACCTAAAGATCATAGTGAAGGATGTCATTGGTATTGTAATGAAAATTCATATCCTTTAGGAAATTGTTCTAAATGTTTTCAAAAAGATGGTGCTTTTTTTGAAGTTACGAAAAAATGTATGAATTTTTGTACTAAATTAAATAAGGATTTAGATTTATGTAAACCTTGTTTTGAAAAAGGTGAAAGATTATATGTTGAACCAAAACCTAAAATTGAAAAACAACAAATTAATAGTATACCTGTTGAAAATCCACCTAAATGTGCTGAATGGTGTAATAATAAATTTTTATTTAATAATATAAATTATGATAAATATTGTTTAAGAGATGTTAGTAATTTAGGTAAAAATTGTTATAAAGATAGAACACATATTCCAGAAAAAGTAATAGAACCAGAAAGTTGTAAATGTGAAAATGGAACACCTGATAAAAATATTGATTGTGTTAAAGATAAAACTATTGAAAAATGTGTTACATGTTATGATGGAACTACTTTAAATTCTGATAATAAATGTGTTTTAAATACGTGTATATGTGAAAATGGAACACCCCATACTGGTTTTAATTGTCCTGACACTACTAAACATAGTTGTTCTATCTGTAATGATGGTTATGTGCTTGTTAAAGATAAATGTTATAAACGTTATGAAGAGTATGACACGGATGATGTAAAAAATAAATATAATCCAATAGAAAATAAAGGTTATTTTAATTTAATTGAAAATTTTCAAGACTTTACTTCTATAAGTAATTATATTGATCCAAACGATGGTGGTCCCGTTAATGAAGATGAAAATATGTCAGTGGCAAAAGTTGATAATGCCAATACATTAAAATCATGTAAAGAACATTGTAATATTTTTGATACATGTGGTGGTATTGCATACAAAAAAGGTTCAAATGATGAATGCTATACTATGAGTACATCACAAAGTTGGTTAAGTAGAGATAATCCTGAAAATCTAAATGATATTTGGACCACCTATAAAAGATTAAATCCTGAAATTCCTCCACAATTAGATATTGATGGTTCTAAACGCAAAATACAATATTTTCGTTATAAACCTAAAATTGATTTTAAAATTAGATTTAATCAAAACGCTCCTATAAATTATAATTATGATATTGATATTTCAACGGGTGAACCTACAAATGATATAACTAAATCAAAAAATATTGGTACTATTGAAAGTTGTAAAAAATTATGTAAATCATTAGATAGTTGTGGTGGATTTTCTTATAATAAAAAAAATAACGAATGTTATTTAAAAAATAATAATTTACCCACACTTTCATTGCCAGAAAATTTTGATTATGATACTTATGCTAAAATGAATATTACTGGTAGTAAACCAGAATACCCAAGTTGTCCTGTAAATTGTCAAGAAGAAACCATAGAAAATTTATTTAGAGATGATTTTGTTGACGAGTGTGTAAGACCACAAAATACAGGCGAGAATTGTTTAAATGATTATCCCAGTATGGATATAATTGTTCAACTTCAAATTGATAAAATAAATAAAATAGCAATTCAAAAAAATAAAGAAGCGGAATTAGCATTAGAAAATAGTTTACAAAAAAAAAACGTTCTGGAGTTATTATTATTTAATTCCGAAGACATAATTGATACTCATGAATTAAGTTCTGAAGATTTAGAAAAAAAACGTGAAGAAGAAAGAATTGAAAGAGAAGAAATAGAAAGATATCAAAAAGCAGCCAGTGCTGCAATTTTATTATATAAAAATATTATTAATACTTATAATGAAGAACTTAAAAAATCAGAAGAAGAATATGCAGAAAGAGAAATTGAAATAAAAATAAAACGAGAACATGAAGAAAAAGAGTTAAATAAACTTTTAAATCAAAAAAAAATTGCAAATGAAAAAGAATTAAAAATTATTAATGAAGAAATTGCAAAATTAAATGTAGAAAATGAAGAAAAAAATAGATTAAGATTTGAAGAAATGAAAAAAGAAAATCAGCGTTTAGCAAATATAAAAGAAAATGAGATTAAAATGTTACAGATAAAACAAGAAAATATAGAAAAAGAAAGAGCTAAAAAAGAAAGAGATGATGCAGCTAAATTTTTAAAAATTCAAAATGAAAGAGAAGAAAATCAGCGTTTAGCAAAAATCGCTTATAAAAACCGTCAAGAAGCTATTAAAAAAGCCGAAGAAGCAGCAGAAGCTGCTAGAAAAGCAAAAATTTTAGCAGCTCAAAAAGAAGCAGCGGCATATCGAGCAAGAATTGAAGCGGAAAAGAATAAAATTCGAAGAGAGAAAGAATTACGACTTGCAAAAGAAAAAGAACAAAAAGTAAAACGTGCTTTAGAAAATAGAAAAATTGCTGAAAGAACTTCTAGAAGTATTCAAAATAGTAATTTTGTTACTAAGAAAACCTCTATTGATACTAATTGTACTAACTGTAGTATAGATGGTAAATGTGGTGATATTCGAAATCAAAAATGTTATAAACCTTGTTGTACTAGAAATGGTAAACCGCAATATTGTAGTAATTATGGATATTGTGGTCCAGTAGAAACTGGTATATGGTCTAATGCTAATGTATATAAAAATAGTAATAAATCAAAATGTAATAGTAAACCATTAACTTGCTCTGATTTAAATAAAAATTATAAAGTACCTCAAACAAAAGTTATTAAATCTGAAGTTAAAGTCGGCAATACTATATTATCAACAAATATAATTAATTTAAAAAATAATTTTGATAAGGTTCATAAAATTGTAACTTCTGATAAAATTAAAACAATACGACCTATAACAAAATATTCTATTATCAAAGAAACAAATAAAATTGTTAAGGAAACTAAAAAATTAGATATATATATTGTTAAAACTTTTCAAAGTTTATCTTCTAATTTAATTAAAATTAAAAGTGATGAAAAAATTATAAATAATAAAATTTCTGTAACTACTAAAAAAATAGAAAATGCAAAAACTTTGATTAAAAATGAAAGAACTAAAATATTAAAATTAGAAGAAAAACATATATTAGTTTCTAATGCCGAAGAAGAAGCTAAACTTCAAGTATTAAAAGTTAATGAAAAAGTTAAATTAGATGCTCTAAAAGCACAACGGGAAGTTGATGAGGCTCGTAAAGAAGCAGAAGAAAAAGCACTAAAACTTAAACAAGAAGCAGAAGAAAAAGCACTAAAACTTAAACAAGAAAAAGAAGAAGCTGCTCGTAAAGTTGAAGAAGCACGCATTGCTAAAGAAAATGCAGAAATTATTAAATTACAAAAAGAAGCAGAACTTAGAAAACAAGAAGCAGATAGAAGAAAATTTATAGCAGAACGTCAAGCAGCAGAAATAGCAGCAAAAGAAGCAGAAGAAAATGCACTAAAACTTAAACAAGAAAAAGAAGAAGCTGCTCGTAAAGCATTAAAACTTAAACAAGAAGCAGAAGAAAAAGCACTAAAACTTAAACAAGAAAAAGAAGAAGCTGCTCGTAAAGTTGAAGAAGCACGCATTGCTAAAGAAAATGCAGAAATTATTAAATTACAAAAAGA
>Ga0255783_10003338_pt1 | contig 15376 bp, 12 predicted proteins | sample 011ome_22_FD_179981 | JGI IMG/M metagenome (GOLD analysis project Ga0255783, IMG submission 179981) | Coastal salt marsh microbial communities from the Groves Creek Marsh, Skidaway Island, Georgia - 011507BT metaG (version 2) | ecosystem: Environmental > Aquatic > Marine > Intertidal zone >... | reverse complement strand
CGATACGCATTGATGCTGATAATGCGGTCACCCGGGATTAACCCAGCCTGTTCTGCGGCACCATCTTTGACCAAATCATCAACAACTGGTGGTACAATAGGTTTACCAATAGTCATGAAAACAATGGCAAAAATGGCAATACCAAGAATAAAATTAGCGATAGGCCCCATGGCAACAATGAAAGCACGCTGGCCTAGCGTAGCCCCCATAAAACTGCCTTTTTCGTGGCTTTGATCAGGATCAGGGATGCCAGTTGGGTCTTTATCACCACGCATCCGAACATAACCACCAAGAGGAATGACTGAAAATCGCCAACGCGTCCCAAAACGGTCATTCCATCCGAATAATTCTTTGCCAAAACCCACTGAAAACACTTCGACATAAACACCTGATCGTCTTGCCGCCCAGAAATGCCCCCATTCATGGACAAAAACAATCAACGTCAAGACAAACAAAAATCCAGTGATATAGATCACAAAATCCAGCATTTATTTTCCCTTTTTGGCTATCCATGATCGCGTAACCGCCATGGCTTTATCATTAGCATCTAATACAGATTCCAAACTGATTTCACTACCCACGGACATAACAGAAAGCGCATGCTCAATACTAGCTATGATATCCATAAATCCAATGCGGTGTTGAAGAAAAGCACTGACCGCCACCTCATTCGCTGCGTTCATAATACACGGCGCTAACCCGCCTTGTCGCCATGCCTGCCTTGCCAATTCTACCGAGGGAAACCGCACCGCATCAAGAGGCAAGAAATCCAATTGCGAAAAATCTAGAACCGGATGATCATCCGTATCTTCGGAGTCTTCCAACCATGGCAATCGATCAGGCCAAGCCAGAACATATGATAATGGCACCCGCATATCCGCAGGCCCAAGTTGCGCTACTGTGCTCCCATCAGAATATGTAATCATACCATGAATAACCGATTGGGGGTGTACCCTCACCTCAACCTGATGCTCGGGCAAATCAAAAAGCACACAAGCCTCAATGATCTCAAGGCCTTTATTCATCATGGTGGCCGAATCAATACTTATCTTTGGGCCCATTGACCATCGGGGATGACGTAAGGCCTGCTCAGCTGTGATATGGGGAAAATCCTCAATTGGGGTGCTAAGAAACGGTCCTCCTGATGCGGTCAGAACAATATGCTTGATTGCTTTAACATGCTGATCACGCCATACCTGAAATATAGCGTTATGTTCCGAATCTGTTGGCAAAATGACCCCGTTATGAAGCCGGCAAGTCTCTTTGATAAGTGTCCCTGCCGCCACTAGTGATTCCTTATTAGCAATGGCAAGTGTCCCGCCATTTTCAAGCACCCTTAAACTTGGCAAAAGACCAGCAATACCGCTTATGCCATTCACTGTCAGATCAATATCTTCATCAAGACAAGACAGCAATGACGTCTCCCCTTGATGAAGGCGGATTTGAGTTCCTGAAAGGCGTGACTGCAACAACGGGAACGCATCTGATCCTGTCAAAACCACATGGCGGGGACGATGGCGTAGAGCCAATTCAGCTAGCGCTTCGGCATTATGATGAGCAGCAAGAACAGCGATATCATATTGGTCAGGATAGCGCCCAGCAATATCGAGAACCGAACGTCCGATAGACCCCGTTGCCCCCAGTACCGCTAGCGATTTCTTGCCCCCATCTTTCATCCCATCCACCCCATTTTCAGCAGGGCATAAAGCAAAGGAACCGCCAACACAGAGCCATCAAATCGGTCGAGAAGACCGCCATGACCCGGCAAAATTCGTCCAATATCCTTGATCTGATGGCGGCGCTTAAACCATGATTCCATCAAATCCCCAAAAATAGATATGGCCCCTACCCCAAGCGCAAAAAGCGCAGGCCACAGGGGTTTATCATACCAGAAGCTATAAATGGCAAAGGGCAAAGGGCTAAAGATCAAACCTGCTATAGCCCCGCTCCAAGTTTTGGCGGGACTAATCGCTGGACATAATTTTGGCCCACCAAATTGGCGCCCAGCAAGATAACCCATGGTATCAACCACAGCCACCGTCAACAGACAAAGCGCAAGCCATACACCGCCATTTTCTAAAGCCAATAACTGAACCAGCGACCAGCCTAGTACAGAAAGACCTAACATCATGACCATACCAGAGACATGACGGAAAACAAAAAAAGCCATAACCACAATCATAGACCAGGCAACAGTCTGGATCATTAGAAGGAGCGCTATTTGCCACTCCAGCTTTATGCCCAGAAAAGCAAAAAGGGCAGGAAGCCCAATAGTTAATAAAGCAAGAAAAGAAAGCCCATCAATGCGGTCATTCCTGACTGAAAGGAATAATTCCCATGCCATAAAGAGAACAAAACCTAGAGCCAATACCATGGCCGGAACACCGCCCATCATCAGCACCAGCAATAGGGGAAGCAGAATAACAGCGGTGATCAGGCGGCTAAAGGTTTCCTTCTGATACATGATCATTAGTTAACACACTCTGCTCTCATTCTCGGTTAGCCTGCTGATCCGGTTTTTTTGTCAGACATCCCAGCATCACCGCCAAAACGCCTTTCTCTCTCGCTATAATCCAACAGCACCTTATCTAATTCTGCCGGGGTAAAATCAGGCCAGAGGGGTGCGACAAAACTCATCTCTGCATAAGCCAATTCCCAAAGCATAAAGTTTGAAATGCGCCTTTCATTACTAGTTCTAATGAGAAGGTCAATAGGCGGAAGATGAGCTGTTTCCAAATTGGCTTTAACAATTTCTGGGTTAATATCTTCTTCATTCAGTTTACCAGCTTTTACATCAGCGCTTATCTGGCGTGCTGCCTGGGCCATATCCGTCATCCCCCCATAATTAAGAGCAACGGTAAGGTTAATGCCGGTGTTTTCTTCTGACCGATAAACCAGATCATGAACTAAACGTTGAATTCGGGTTGGAAAGCGCGAGGTATCACCAATCACACGCAAGCGCATATTCTTATCAATAAGCTTCTGCCCTTTACGATCCAGAAAATAACGGAATACGCTAAAGATATCTGTGATTTCTTTTTCTGGACGCTTCCAGTTTTCCGTTGAAAACGCAAACAGAGTTAGCCATGAAATACCGCAGTTATGGGCGTGTTCTGTAATCGTTTCAACCACTGTTGCGCCCTGCATATGGCCTGCCTTTGCTGGCAGGCCACGAAGGCTTGCCCAGCGGCGGTTTCCATCCATAATGATGGCCAGATGATGCGGTACAGCGTTCTTCATTACTAACTCAGTTAAACGGTTTTGATATCTTTTTCTTTATTCGCAAGCAATTCATCAACTTTGCTGACATTTTCATCGGTAAGTTTTTGAATTTTTGCTTCTAGACCATGGCGTTCATCTTCACCATAATCGCCATCTTTTTCGCCTTTTCGCACTTGCTCAATAGCATCACGGCGCACATTGCGAATAGATACCCGTGCTGCTTCGGCATACTTGCCGGCAACCTTGGCTAATTCTTCACGCCGTTCAGAAGATAAATCTGGCACTGGAATGCGGATCAAACTGCCTTCTGCTTGGGGGTTAAGCCCTAAATCTGATTCCCGGATCGCTTTCTCAACAGCAGCAGTCATTGATTGGTCCCAAACCTGAACCGTCAGCATCCTAGATTCAGGCACGGAAATATTCCCAACCTGATTAATCGGCATTTTTGCGCCATAAGCATCTACCGTTATAGGCTCAAGCATACCAGCAGACGCGCGACCAGTTCTTAGGCCTTGAAACTCAGTTTCTAGGGCCGCGATGGCGCCCTGCATACGCCGTTGGGTATCATCCAGATTTAAGCTCATGCCTTTATCTCCTTATCAGTCTGTAATCAGCGTGTATTTATCTTCATGCCTCAAGACGCGCTCAAAACTGCCTTGTTTTTCGATCGAAAATACAATCATTGGGATTTCATTTTCCCGTGCCAGCGAAATGGCTGAAGCATCCATGACCCCAAGATCTCGCGACAATACATCCATATAGGTCAAATGTGGGTGATGTATGGCATTCGGGTCTTTTTCTGGATCAGCTGAATAAACTCCATCAACCCGCGTCCCTTTCAGGATCAAATCACAATTCATTTCTGTGGCGCGTAACGCGGCGGCGGTATCAGTGGTAAAAAACGGATTTCCAGTTCCAGCGGCAAAGATAACAATCCGGCCTTTTTCGATATGGCGTTTGGCTCGCCGACGGATATAAGGCTCACAAACCGCACTAATAGGAAGCGCTGAGAGCACCCTTGTATCCACACCGATATCTTCAAGAGCATTTTGCATTGCCAGCGCATTCATGACCGTGGCAAGCATTCCCATGTAATCACCAGTGGCGCGTTCCATTCCAGATGCTGCCACTGAAATTCCACGAAAAATATTACCGCCGCCAATAACGAGGCAAATCTCAATTCCTTGATCCCTGACGGTCTTAATTTCTTCTGCGGTACGGGCAACCATGTTGGGATCAATGCCGTAACTGCGATCGCCCATCAGGGACTCTCCAGAAATCTTTAACAAAACACGCTTGTAATTATGAGCGGCAAGATTTCCAGTCATCATATTCCCCTTATATTGGTTAGGCACAAAACAATGTCGTCCCTAAAAAAAAGCACCAGCGCAACTTCATCACGCTGATGCCAAAGATTAACGCATTTCACCCCGTGATGGCTAGGGAGAAATCACCGCCCAAGTTGTTCAGCGACCTCAGAAGCGAAGTCCTTTTCTTCCTTTTCAATGCCATCACCCAGTTTGAAACGGACAAAAGCGGTCAAGGTAATAGGTGCTCTTGCCTCTTTAGCAGCGTTTTCAATGACTTGGCTGACAGCAGTCTCACCATCCATGACAAATACCTGCTCTAATAAAACGACCTCTTTCATGAATTTTTTCATGCGGCCTTCTACCATCTTTTCAGCAATTTCAGGTGTCTTGCCAGATTGCACAGCTTGATCAACCAAGACCTGACGCTCACGGGCTACATATTCAGGATCAAGATCATCTTCGCTTAGGCTAGCCGGCGCTGTCGCAGCAATATGCATAGCTATTTGCTTCCCAAGGCTTTGCAACACATCATCACTAGCCGTAGAGGATAGCGCCACCAAAACACCAATTTTACCCATGCCATCAGAGATGGCATTATGAACATAGGATACAACCGAACCCTGATCGACTGCGAGTTTAGCGACGCGGCGAACAGACATATTTTCACCAATGCGAGCAATTTTTGCCGTCACTTCATCTGCAACCGTATGACCAGAACCTGGATAGGATGCCGCCATGAGAGCATCAATATCACCAGCACTAACACCAAGTTCAGCTAAAGTTCTGGCAAAATCCTGAAACTCATCATTGCGTGAAACAAAATCCGTTTCGGAGTTCACCTCAACAACGGCCCCAACGGTACCATCTGTTTTTACCGCTACCAGACCTTCGCTGGCGACGCGGCTAGATTTCTTAGCAGCGGCAGCAAGACCTTTCTTGCGCAGCCAATCAACTGCGGCCTCAATATCACCGCCGGTTTCATCAAGCGCCTTTTTGCAGTCCATCATTCCTGCACCAGTTGAGGCGCGAAGCTCTTTGACCATTTCTGAAGTAATTGCCATTATTCTGTCCTTAACATCATGTTGATTTGATCTTGGGTTTGTGAAGAGATCATCCGTGTCAGCCATTGACACGGATATCTAAAATAAACGGAAGCAACAGGCCTGATTTAGGCTTTAGCTTCGTCAGCTGGTGCCTCAGCTTCGGCTTCAACCACCGGAGCAACTTCTGCTGGGGCTTCTTCTGCTGGGGCCTCTTCTGCTGGTGCGGCTTCTGCTGGGGCTTCTTCAACAACAGCATTAACAGCAATAGCGTCTTCGACAGGGGCCGTATCTTCGCCCATATCGCCGCCATCACGAATGATTTCTTTTTTCAGCCCTTCGATAACTGAACCAGCCACCAGATCGCAATAAAGGCTGATCGCACGCAACGCATCATCATTGCCCGGGATAACATAGTCAACGCCATCAGGGTTCGCATTGCTATCAACGACCGCGACCACAGGAATTTTGAGAACGTTAGCTTCTTTGACGGCAATATCTTCTTTATTGGTATCAATGACAAAGATCAAATCAGGCAGGCCGCCCATTTCTTTGATTCCACCAAGAGTTTTTTCAAGCTTATCACGTTCACGTGTGAGCTGAAGCTTCTCTTTCTTGGTTAAGGAATTAGCTTCTTCGCTATCAAGGCGTTCTTCCATTTCGCGCAAACGGCGAATGGACTGTGACACCGTTGACCAGTTGGTCAACATGCCACCAAGCCAGCGGTGATTAACAAAATACTGACCACATGAACGTGCGGCTTCTGCCACTACCTCAGCGGCTGATGGCTTGGTGCCGACAAAAAGAATACGTCCACCATTTGAAGCAACCTGGCTTACCGCCTCAAGCGCTTGATAAAGCATTGGCACGGTCTGTTGCAGATTAAGAATATGAATATTGTTGCGATCACCAAAGATGAATGGTTTCATCTTAGGGTTCCAGCGACGGGTATGGTGACCAAAATGGACACCTGCTTCTAGTAACTGACGCATAGTAAAACTGGGCATAGACATAGGATGCTCCTTTTCCGGTTAGCCTCCATGAAGTCAAAGGGGAAACCCCACCAGATGGTCGTATCCGGCTTTCTCGCCAAACACCACCGACTTCATGTGTGAATTCCGGCACAGCGCCGGTGGTGATTATCTAGACCAGCAAAGAGATTTTTGCAAGCAGTTTTGTATCAATTCCTGCCTGATGCGTCTTCTGCTTTATAAAAACACACTGGTGATAGAACCAACGCCATCCAGCGATTTGATATGCTGGCGGCAACCTTGGCTTAATTTGTAGTTGCCGGGCAGTTTGATCACGACCTCATGGGTTTGAACGTGCATTTTCAGCAAAAGTTTTTGTCGCCCTTCCCCATCACGTTGAACGCCGCTGGCAATCCCTTCTAGGGCAGAGGGTTCCATCACATGAACAACCATTGCCAGTGTCTTACTATCTATAGCGGTTTCTAGTGGCAGAACTTCTCTTGCTAACAATTTGATGCGATCGTCTTCGCGGCGCGCATCAGCCTTTATGTAAATCGGGGTATTTTCAATCAAATGCGCTTCAGAAGCCGATAAAATATCACTAAACAGCGTGAACTCAATCATACCTGTGGGATCAGTTACTTGAACAAAAGCATAGCGGTTGTTGCTTTGTGAGGTTCTGATCTGTCGGGATGACACCATCCCAGCAAAATGAAGCGTTACCGCCTCATTTCCTAAAGTTAGTTTTTCACTAATCTGGCTGGCAAGGGTAATATTAAGGGGGGCTAATTGCTCTTTATAATCATCTAAGGGATGCGCACTGAGATAAAGACCTAATGCTTCCATCTCAAAATAAAGTCTATCTTTTGAATCCCATTCTTGATGGTGCTTTAATGGAATATCAAGATTTACCCCTTCCACCGCATTAAAGAGATTGTCTTGTGAGGTTTCAGCCTCTCTCTTGGCAATCTGGGCATGGGAAAGAATACGCTCAACCGCCTCAAACAAGGTGGCACGAGGATGCGCAAAATCATCTAATGCGCCTGCTTTGATCAGGTTTTCCAGCATGCGCCGGTTGAGATTGGCGCCAGCACGACTAGCAAAATCTTCTAATGAGGCAAATGCACCCCCCTGATCGCGTTCGGTCACGATTGCTTTCATCACTTCATAGCCAACATTGCGGATAGCCCCAAGGCCATAGCGCAAGGCTTCACCATTATCCGTTATTTCAACAGTAAAATTGGCCTCTGAATGATTCACTGAGGGCGGCAGCATTGCAATATCATAATGGAGACAGTCTTGACGGAATACCGCAAGCTTATCCGTATTTCCCATATCCAGCGTCATCAAGGCCGCAAGAAATTCAGCAGTATGATGCCGTTTTAACCATGCGGTCTGCCACGCGATCAAGGCATAGGCAGCGGCGTGGGATTTATTAAAACCATAACCAGCAAAAGCACTAATTTGATCAAAAATCTGTCCTGCCAGATTTTTATCAATGCTGTTGGCATCTGCCCCCGCCACAAACTCATCACGCTGTGCCGCCATTTCAGATGCAATTTTCTTACCCATAGCCCGGCGCAAGATATCTGCTTTTCCAAGGCTGTATCCAGATAAGACCTGCGCTGCCCTCTGCACCTGTTCTTGGTAGATCATAATGCCATAAGTTTCGTCTAACACCGGTTCAAGCAAGGGGTGCATATAATCGACCTTTTCGCGGCCATGCTTACGCGCAATATATTTTGGGATATTTTCCATTGGGCCGGGGCGATAAAGCGCGACCACCGCAATAATGTCTTCAAAACGGTCTGGCTTGAGGCCTTTTAGCACTTCACGCATACCGCTCGATTCCAGCTGAAACAGTCCTACGGTATCGCCTTCTCCTAACATGGCGAAAGTGGCTTCATCCTCAAGCGGAATATCAATAAGATCAAGCGAAATGCCTTTGCGCTTTATCAGATCAAGAGCCAGCTGCAACACTGTCAGGGTCTTCAGCCCTAAAAAGTCAAACTTGACTAGCCCTGCGTCTTCTACCGATTTCATATTGAATTGGGTGACAGGTAATTCTGATCGTGGGTCTTGGGTTAAGGGAACAAGTTCTGCAAGGGGCCGATCACCTATCACCAATCCTGCCGCATGCGTAGAAGAATGCCTAAGTAGACCTTCAATTTGGATGGATACATTCATCAAATCGGTAACCTGTTCATCAGCATTAACAGCTTCTTTCAGGTCTTTCTCGCTTTTGAGGGCTTCGGTCAATTTAACTGGCTTTGCCGGATTGCTGGGAACCAATTTCGCAATGCGATCAACTTGACTGTATGGCATACCCATAACACGGCCAGCATCACGCAAAGCGGCTCGCGCCTGCAAGCTTCCAAAGGTAATAATCTGGGCCACCCGATCAATGCCGTATTTCTGCTGAACATAGGCAATCACTTCTTCACGGCGATCTTGGCAAAAATCAATATCAAAATCAGGCATGGATATACGTTCCGGGTTAAGAAAACGTTCAAACAAAAGCCCCCAGCGGATAGGATCAAGATCCGTAATGCCAAGGGCATAACCCGCAAGAGACCCCGCGCCTGACCCACGCCCTGGGCCAACAGGTATGCCTTGCTGTTTTGCCCAATTGATAAAATCGGCAACAATCAGAAAATAACCTGCGAACCCCATCTGAGTGATAATTTCTAATTCCAGATCAAGCCGTTGTTGATAGGTTTCGTGCATCTCATCTGTATTTTGGTTCTCGTAGCCTTTGGTGCTTGCCAATGTTTTAAGCCGATTTTCTAACCCCTGATGCGCCAGATTTTTTAGCCAGCTCTTTTCATCACTGCCATCAGGCGTGGCAAAGGGCGGCAATAAGGGTTTGCGTTTTTTCACTGCAAAGGCACAGCGGCGAGCAATGATCGCCGTATTTTCATAGGCCTCGGGCAAATCCGCAAACAAAGCCATCATTTCTGATCCAGATTTTAGATAATGGTCTTCAGTTTCTTGACGGCGGTCTTCGTGATAGAGGGTTTTGCCTTCAGAAATGCACAATAACACATTATGCGCGGCGGCATCAGATCGTTTCCCAAAATAGCAGTCATTGGTAGCAACAAGCGGCAAGGTCAACGCATAGGCTAATTCCAGCAAGCCCGGCTCAATCCCAGCTTCACGTTCAGTGCCATGACGCTGAAGTTCAACATAAATTCTGTTAGGGAATATTGCAGACAGTTCCTTAAGCCGGCGATGCGCCAAGTCAGGTTGATTTTCTGCTAAGGGTGCTGCCACAAAACCACGTTTTGCCCCTCCAGAAAGGGCAATTAACCCTGTGCTATGCTTTTTTAACTCTGAAAGATCAATCGCCGGTTCATGATCCCCAGCCAATAACGCCTTTGACATCATCAAAGACAGGTTGATCCAGCCTTCTTCATTTTGAACCAGCAAAACAATCTCACCATTTGGATTGTCGCTTGTCTGATCACGCAAAGTGACTTGAGCACCAATAATTGGCTGTATCCCATTGCTTATGGCTTCATAGGAAAACTCAAGCGCACCAAAATTATTGAAACTATCAGTTAAGGCAAGGGCAGGTTGGTCCATCGCCGCCACTTGTGAGACAAGCGCTTTCACCGGCAACATCCCCTCAGCTAGAGAATATGAAGAATGCGCACGGAGATGAACAAAGGGAGATGATGAGGACATGACAACACTATCGCCCATGGGTGACAATTCTGACAAGCGTCATGAAACTATCCTATTGAAAACTGCCAGCATAAGGGCTGGTGTCATGGCTTATTCTACCAGTTCCCCATTGCGAATCGTTAACACCCGATCCATGGATTTCGCTAGCTCTAGGTTATGGGTAACGATAAGCGCCGCTGTCTCTGTTGAGCGTAACACGGCCACAAGATGCTTGAACACATCTGCCGCCGTTTCTGGGTCAAGGTTTCCAGTGGGTTCATCCGCCAACAAAACCGAAGGCACATTTGCGACCGCTCTGGCGATAGCCACGCGCTGCTGTTCACCACCAGAAAGTTGACCGGGGCGATGCCCTCGCCTATCAGAAAGGCCAATCATTTCCAGCAATTGATCAGCGCGTTCTTCCGCTATTGTTCGCGATAATCTGTTCATGATCTGTGGAATTACAATATTCTCTGCGGCCGAAAACTCTGGCAACAGGCGATGAAACTGAAACACAAAACCAAGGGACCTGCGCCGCAAGGCAGAGACCTCACGATCATTAAGCCGATGGGCGGCTTTCCCATTGATGGTTACCTGGCCTGAGTCCGGGCGTTCCAATAATCCAGCGATATTCAGCAGAGTTGTTTTTCCAGACCCACTTGGCCCAACCAGCGCTACGAGTTCCCCCTTTTGAAGCGAAAGTGAAACATCTTTAAGCACATTGACCTTGCGGTCGCCTTGAAGAAAGGCCTTTGAGATGCCGTTAAGAATTAGTTGTGGGGCAGACTTGTCTGATAGTGGGGTGGAATCAGCCATAGCGCAACGCCTCCGCCGGGGCAATGCGTGAGGCCCGCCAAGCTGGATAAACTGACGACAGAAAAGACAGAACAATCGCCATAATAATCACATTGATCACCTCATGAGGGTCAACTTTTGCAGGTAAGGTCGACAGAAAATAGATTTCAGCAGCAAATAATTCCGTTCCTGTCAGGCTTTCTAATGCGTTCTTAATTGTGTCGATGTTCCAGCAAAAAGTAAGCCCTAACAACGTTCCAACCACCGTTCCAATCAGGCCAATGCTTGATCCGGTCATCATGAAAACCCGCATAATTGAACCCTTGGTCGCACCCATGGCACGCAGGACGGCGATATCGTTATTTTTAGACCGCACCAGCATGATCATTGAGGAAATGATGTTGAATGCCGCAACCAGGATAATTAGCGACAAAATAATGAACATCACATTGCGTTCCACATTCAACGCATTAAGAAACCCCTTATTGCGTTGTCGCCAATCAAAAACCCGCAGGCCTTCCCCTGTTGTCTGATCAATATTCTGGCGTATAATATCGGTGCTATTGACATCACGAGCATAGATTTCCAGCGCGGTTACCCGATTATCCATAGCGAAAAAGGATTGCGCATCATCAAGCGGCATAAAGATAAATGCCTTATCGTATTCATGCATACCGACATCAAAAACCCCAGCGATATTAAAAGAACGGCGTTCTGGAATAGTGCCAAATGGGGTTGTTTTTCCTCGCGGTGATAACAGCGATAAGCTATCACCCGTTTTCACCCCTAGAGTCCTAGCCAGTTCATGTCCTATTAATACGGCCTGACCTTTTTTGATCCCTTCAATGCTGGCCTCGTCCAAAGCATCCCATAAGGGTTGCCGCGCGGCTAAGTCTTCCCAGCGCACCCCACGCACCACTGCGCCAGAGGCATAACTGTTCGCGGTCGCCATGACTTGACCCTCAATCTGAGGGGTTACCGCCAGAATCCCAGGAATTCCGGCGATGCGTCCAGCAAGGGTATCGTATTGCTCAATGCCTTGCTGACCATCGCTATAAATCACAAGATGCCCATTCAACCCAAGGATACGGCCAACCAATTCATCACGAAACCCATTCATCACAGACATCACAATAATCAGTGTTGCCACCCCAAGACTGATCCCCAAGAGCGAAAACCAAGCGATGACTGAGATAAAGCCTTCGGATCGGCGCGAACGGATATACCGTAAGGCCAGCATGCGTTCAAAATGGCTGAATACGCCGCCCATTTAGCGAGTTTCCATTATTGCATTAAAAGCGGCATCCGGTGACAGAGTTTGGCTTGCGCCGGTTTTACGTATTTTAAACTCTACCTCACCATTTGCCATTCCTCTGGGGCCAATAATGATTTGGCGCGGAATACCAATTAAATCCATGGTGTTAAGCTTGGCGCCTGCGCTATCCGAGCTATCATCCATTAAAACATCAAAACCTGCGTTTTGAAGGCGGTGGTATAAATCTTCAACTGCAGTGTCACATTCGCCATTCCCAGGCTTAAGGTTAACCACCGCAACATCAAATGGGGCAACAGATTCAGGCCAGATAATGCCCTTATCATCATGGCTAGCTTCAATGATGCCGCCAACTAAACGCGATACCCCAATGCCGTAAGACCCCATATGGACAGCGGTTGATTTCCCCGTATCGTCAGCAACCACCGCCCCCATAGGTGCGGAATATTTATCCCCAAAATAAAAGATATGGCCGACTTCGATGCCGCGTGTTGTGACCAGATCATCCGTGTTAACCGGGCAAGCCTTGGCATCATGCTTTTCATCAGTAACCGCATAGAGTGAGGTAAAGCGATCAACAATCGGCTGCAGGTCAGCATGATAATCCACTTCACCCGCATCAAGACTATAATTCAGCCAATCTTTATGACAGAACACTTCACTTTCGCCAGTGTCTGCCAGAATGACGAATTCATGACTCATATCGCCGCCAATTGGGCCAGTATCAGCCTCCATAGGAATAGCGGTTAGCCCGAGACGCTTAAAAGTCAGCAAATAAGACACAAACATTTTGTTGTATTCTGCGCGTGCCGCCTCAGCATTAAGAGCAAAGGAATAGGCGTCTTTCATCAAAAACTCTCGTCCACGCATAATCCCAAATCGAGGGCGCACCTCATCACGAAACTTCCACTGAATGTGATAGAGATTAAGCGGTAGGGCACGGTAACTTTTGACATGCGTGCGGAAAATATCTGTAATTTGTTCTTCGTTCGTTGGCCCGAACAGCATGTCGCGTTCATGACGGTCTTTGATGCGCAACATTTCCAGCCCATAATCGTCATAACGGCCAGATTCTTGCCAAAGCTCTGCTGGTTGAATTGTTGGCATCAGCAATTCAACCGCGCCAGCGCGGTTCTGTTCTTCTCTGACAATCTGTTCTATCTTGCGCATGACTTTAAGCCCAAGAGGCAACCAGCTGTAAATCCCAGCACTAGATTGCTGAATCATCCCTGCCCGAAGCATCAGACGGTGCGATACAATTTGAGCTTCTTTCGGGGTTTCACGCAAGGTCGGTAAAAAATATTGGCTTAAGCGCATAATTAAGTTCCTTATATCAGCTTGGCGCGTGTTGCAATGACGATAGAATGAGAGGTGGCAGAGGAAAGAGAGGTCTGTCCTCAAGGGAAAATAGATCATCAAGCATCGTTTCGTCTACCTCTTCAAGCCGCAGATGTGACCATATGGGGTTTTGATCCTTATCAATCAATGCCGCCCGGACACCTTCGCCGAAATCGGAATATGCCATCATACGCATCGCTAAGGCATAATCCAGCAATAAGGCAGAAATATAGCTATCTGGTGGCGCACCTGTCAGCAGCCTTTGGGTAAGCTTAAGCGATAACGGACACCGTTTCTGCAAGGCTTCATATAAACTAGCAGCAAGAGGATGATCCGATGCCGCTGCTGCATCCCTGATATCCTCAAGCCTATCATGCGAAAGCATATCGTTTATCCAACTCAGATGCGGCATCAGCCTTGCCCCTTCGGCATCATGGCGAAGATACCGATTGATAATGGCGTTGCTATCACCGCTATTTGCTGCTTCCCGTTTTAATTCCGTCTTGAGTTCAGGCAAATCCGCACTGGCTACAAACCCCGGCATCATACCAGAAGCCAACATATCAGCATGACCGATTCGTGTGCCTGTTAAACCGATATAAAAACCGAGCAATCCCTTTGCTCGCCGCAAAAAAAGGGATGCCGCCACATCAGGAAAAAGCCCTATGCCTGTTTCTGGCATCGTGAAATCAATATTTTCCGTGATCACAGGGTGCGAGGCATTGAACAATAACCCTGCCCCACCCCCCATGGTTAACCCATCAGCAATGGTGATAATTGGTTTAGGATAATTGCTGATCAGCATATCCATACGGTATTCACTAGCGAAATAATCGGGCTGTGAGGTATCACCAGCGTTTTGCGCCTGCATCACCATCAATGCTTCTCTAATATCACCCCCAGCACAAAAGGCACGCGACGGTGTTGCTGTAAGCAGAATCTGAGTTACCGCATCATCATTCCACCATTGCTCAAGCGAAGCGCTTATCCCATGACACATCGCTATGGTAAGAGCATGCAAAGCCCTAGGGCGGTCAAGGGTGATGGAGGCAGTTCCGTTTTCAACCTCTATCTGCAAGTTTTCAGCATCTATGCTCATGCCTGATCTATACGCGATATGCGTTGGATTGAGAAGACTTCCCCTTGAAAAATCCTCTGAATGATGCGGCAATCTGAACCACAGGAATGGTGATTACAATTTGCACCATGACGGGGGTATGGTTATATAGGCTATGACCAGAAAAAATGACCTCATTCCTAGTTTTCCTGTCACGCGCCTGCGCCGCACGCGGATGAAACCCTTTAGCCGTGCGATGACCCAGGAACATCATTTGACCGCCGCTGATTTCATTTGGCCTATTTTCGTTACCGAAGGCAACAATCTGGCTGAAGCGATTGAAGGTATGGATGGGGTAAAACGGTTTAGCCTTGACCAATTGGCAGAACAGACAAAAAAGGCCTTGGCTTTGGGCATTCCGGCCATGGCTATTTTCCCACGGATTGACCCCTCACTTAAAGATGAGGATGGCACCAATGCCCTCGCCGCTGATAATCTCGTTTGCCGGGCTATCGCGGCCATCAAAGCAGTATCCCCAAATATGGGTGTCGTCGTGGACATTGCTCTTGATCCCTTTACCACCCATGGACATGATGGGCTTATCCGACATGGTGAGGTTGATAATGATGCCACGCTTGAGGTACTGAGAGCACAAGCCCTTAATTATGCTTCGGCAGGGGCGGATATCGTTGCCCCGTCAGATA
>Ga0255783_10003334_pt1 | contig 15383 bp, 24 predicted proteins | sample 011ome_22_FD_179981 | JGI IMG/M metagenome (GOLD analysis project Ga0255783, IMG submission 179981) | Coastal salt marsh microbial communities from the Groves Creek Marsh, Skidaway Island, Georgia - 011507BT metaG (version 2) | ecosystem: Environmental > Aquatic > Marine > Intertidal zone >... | reverse complement strand
ATATCTAGATGGAAACGCGCCAATTTCTCAAAGTTCATTACGATGCTTTTCACCTGTCCCTCAAACAGGAGTGTGAAAAACATGGTATCGAAATAAAGTTCCGCGAAGACTTCTCGGGGGACATAGAACAGGTGAATCAGATCGAGGGGTGGTGTCCCGATTTTCATGGCAAGAACTTTGAGAGTGGGCGTTTCCGTCTCGTGACAGAATATGGATGGCGAAAATCAGATTTCCCAATGGAGGCGGAAATCAAGGGAGTGATCCTAGCGGGTTATCAGTCATGGTCCTTTATGTATAAATACGCAGACTATCTAGAACCTTTGTTTGAAACTAATGCCCCTTTAATGACTAATGTAAAAAGTGCCTTTATGGTCTTTTTAAAGAAATTGGTCCAAGAATAATAAATGTCCGGAACCTTGTTCAATCTGTGGGTGGTCCCAACTCGACACAAAGAACTTTCGCAGCGATACAATACCACGATGCCGATGCACGTCCCTATTTCGAGGGCAATCACCGAAGATAAAGTGGAGTCACTGACATTAATGATTCCAAGGAGAACCGTCATCAAAGACTGTGGGAATAAGATAAAAATGATGATGAACATGGACCACGAGTATGCACTTGGCTACGACTGCAAGGTATTTGACTATAGGTCTGTATTGGTGATGTATGAAATTATGGGTGAAGTGGCACCTTCCGACATATCCACGATGTTTCCTGAAATGTCACCCATCGAGGAAGAGTTGGAAGCCACGTTGTGTTTGTCTATGAGGTCACTTGAATATCCTTTTGGTTGGGAAATTATTGAATTGTAGAGTAGAGTCCATCGATGTAGTAGACCTTTTTGAAACCGAATGACGCAATTTTTTCTGCACCGACACGAGCGCGCTGCCCCGTGTTACAATAGACCACGATACCATCGTCCTTTTTGAACCCCTTTAATCGATCTTGAGAGATCACATTAACGGGCATGTGAACCGCACCGGGATAGTGTCCAAAGTCCCACTCGAACTTGCTCCGAACATCAACGACGTGCTTGATTTCACCTGACTTGATCATCTTCTTTGCTCTGGATGCACCGATGAGTTGTGTGCCAGACAACGAATAGTACCGAAGTGCCGCGAAACCAGTATAGAGAGCCCCTGCAATACCAGTCCACAAGTAGAACGTCGCGTCATTCATCTTTTATTTTATAGGTCATTTTAATTATAGACAATGTGGAAGTATGCCAGAAGTTCACTCGGCTACATAGCTTCCGGGATCTCCAGTGGGACCGCGGCTGCCGTGTTTCTTTCGTGGGTTCCTTCGTTTCAGGCCAAGTTGGTACACGCGCTCATTCAAGAACCTTCGTTTCCGATGGAGATCCTTACATCATTTCTGGTCTACAAGGTCGTCGGGAATGTGTTCACCGGAATCCGCGTGGGGTTGGTTTCCTACGCCATAGCGCTCACTACGCAAGAAGCCAAGTCGACCGCGATCATGAAAACCTACCTGATGCCATACGATTATTTTATCAAGAATTCATTTCACGACACGATCGAGTTGGTGAACAACGATGTAGAGACTGTGGTCGAAAGTTTTACTGCACTGACCAATTATGCCATCCGTGCCTCACTTCAATTCATGGTGACGGTGTATCTATTATGGCAAAAATCTCCCGAACTTACACTAATTTGTGTCGGTTGTGCTTTGGGTCATGTGGGAATTCAGCAGGGATTCGCAAATATGTTCTATGTTCCGAGCATCAAGCCCATTCAAGATCACAAGCAAAGACAAAACGAGTTGATACGTGACTACTATGAGAAAATGGAGATTTACCGAACGCATCACAAGGAAGATTGGGTCATCACTGAGTGGGCGGATCACCAAGACGAAATCATGAAACACCGAAAGAAAGAATCATACACATTCGGGACCATGGTGACGCTCAATTTCACCACCGCTTCGCTGATGATGGGTCTTATGATGATGTACCAAGGCGGTGACCGAGAAGCCACTCATGAATTTGTCGTCTACATTCTTTCCATATTTCAATTATTCGAACAGTCCGTGGATGTTCTCAAGGATCTCAAGAGCAAGGAGTCGAAGCGCGAGAAGGTCTATGAATTTCTCGACACGCCGGTCAGAGATGATTGGGGATTTTTAATCAACGAAAAGCCAGACATCTACATCAAAAATATTTCTTTTGGATATCACGATGATACCAAGATCATATCCGATTTCAACATGAAAATACCCTACGGAAAGCACGTCGGATTTCATGGAATGTCTGGAGCCGGAAAGAGCACACTATTAAAATTGCTGATGGGTCTGTATCAGCCGTGGCAGGGTGAAATCACGTGGCACGAGGTTGGACTCAAGGAACACGACCGCGAATGGTTTTACAAATATGGGATTGCCTACGTTCCGCAGGAGCCGTTGCTGTTCAAGAACGAGCCCATCGTGGATCACTACATCACCACAGACATCCCGAGGACCGGTCCCATGTCGGGAGGTCAAAAACAGAGGGCGGCACTGGCCTACGCGATCTCGAGGCAGCCCTTGGTACTGTTCTTGGACGAACCGACATGCCACCAGGATCAAGAAAATACTGACAAGATTGTAGATATGTTAAAGAACTTTAGAGGAACGATCATCGCCATAAGTCACGATCGCATCTTCTTAAAAAGATTCTGCGATATTACAAAACAGATAAGACGATGAACATCTTGATTACGGGCGGTGCCGGATTTATCGGCAGTCATGTCACTAGACATCTTGTGAAAACCTATCCAGACTACAATTTTGTGGTGCTGGACAAGATGGACTACTGTGCGAGCATGCACAATCTTGCAGAAATCATGGAGAGTCGCAACTTCAAGTTCTTGATGGGCGACATCACCAACGTGGACTTTGTGAACTACATCATGGAAAATGATAACATCAATGTGGTGATGCACTTTGCCGCTCAGACCCATGTGGACAACAGTTTCGGAAACAGTTTCGACTTTACCTACAATAACATCTATGGAACCCATGTCCTTTTGGAGAGTGCCAAGAACAATCCGAATCTGAAGCGGTTCATCCACGTGAGCACCGACGAGGTCTATGGCGAAACGCCCAATGACGCTGAGAGTGGCTACACCGAGGGTCAGTTTTTGAATCCCACCAATCCATACAGTGCCACCAAGGCTGCTGCCGAGATGTTGGTGACGGCTTATGCTCACAGTTATAAGTTGCCGGTCATCATCACCCGTGGCAACAATGTATATGGTCCGGGTCAGTTTCCGGAGAAGTTGATTCCCAAGTTTTGCATGCGAGCGATGAGGGGCGAAAAGTTGCCTGTCCATGGGGAAGGCAAGGCGGTGCGATCCTACCTCTACATCGACGACGTGGTGGAAGCCTTTGACATCATTTTGCACATGGGCAAGACGGGCGAGACCTACAACATCGGGACCAAAAAGGAGCGATCGGTGATGGACGTCGCCGAGGAAATTTGCAATGTCTTTGGACTGAATAAAGAAGAGACCATCCAGTTTGTGGAGGATCGTCCCTTCAATGATTGTCGCTACTTCATCGAGGATGCCAAGCTGGCTGCTCTCGGTTGGACCGAAAAAACTACTTGGACGGAGGGGATCAAGAAGACCCTTGCATTCTACCGCGATGCTGCTAGTATCTGGTGGAAGAAGTCTTTGGTCAATGAAGCCCTGAACACCTAATTTTTATTCAGGAAGAAAAAAATAGCATAAGGATATAATAAAATGCCTGGGTGGAATCCAAAACTGGTTGATTGGGCTACCAAACATAATGTCAGATTACCTATTGCTAAATCTAAAAGAGCTATTCTTCTTCAAGCAATGACGAGTGAATCATCTATGGAAAATGGAAAATGGTGGGATCGTAAAGACATGGAAGCTGTCTTGAAAAAATACAATATGGAGTCGGCTGATATTATCCAGCTCATAAACAAAACTGAACAATGGGGTCTTAAAAATCCTACAAAAGATGGCCGTAATCGATATCGTTTTGAATATCCATTTATTTATGTGGCAACACATGTTGAAAAACGCAAAGTTCAAAAAGTAAATCCGGAAGATAAGAAGAAACAAATTGAACTGATTAAAGAAAATATAAAAAAAGATTACATTGATGTGCCAATCGATAAATGGCAACTTGGACACAGAAATCCTGATCTTCCAGACGGAACGCCAGATAATTTAGTTTGGCAACCACCAATTCAAGGGAAGTTTAGAGACCGTTTTGTCTTTGACCCACTTGGATTGATGAAATATCCCACTCCTAAAGAAATCGCAAGAAATCCGAGCGCCTATTACAGCGAAGGACAGCTCAAGGAACTTTATGCATTTCTTTCTAAACGCTTTAGGGCCAATTCGTAATGTCCTTTGTCTATTTCAAAACCCTTGTACTTTCTGCCCGTGTTTACGGCCGCTACTGCTGTGGTGCCAGATCCCATAAACGGGTCTAGCACGACTGCATTTTCAGAACTGAACAAACGGATAAGATGTTCAATAAGTTCCAATGGTTTAACAGTAATATGATCATTTCCTTCCTTTTCCTTTTTATTTGGTTTAGATACAAGAAATACTCTGTCCATGTCTTCATTCATTTCATCCGTGGTCACGATGTTGCTAGGGAATTTCCCATCACCTGTTTTGGTGACATCGCCACAGTACATTAATCCTGTTCCATATTTGTCAAAGTTCTCCACGAATGTTCCATGGGGTGGTTTTTGGGCTAGACATATGGGTTCTATCGCCGGCTTGAGTTGAGGGGTTCTCCATCCTTCGCACTTTTCGATTAGTTTTTGCTTTTCCTCATCAGTCTTGCCTTTGCTTTTATTGATGATGTGATTTTGTGAAAATGCCTTGACCTGTGATTGTGTGTAGATCCAACCCAACATGTCTCTGATATTAAAGTTGGCTTCTTCTACGCCAGTAGCCATAGCATGGTAAAGGCGCGCACTCGAAAATGAAAGAAAGAAACCTCCTGGTTTTAAAACTCTAAATACCTCCTTGGAAAATTCGGTATAGTACTCGCGAAATCGTTTTGATTGGTTTCGATCGAACTTCATACCCTTTGGTAAATTTCCAACCGTCTTTGATGCATGGTTGGATCTTACATCAGTTGAATTCCAAGATGTTTCCAACTTGTCCAAGAAGTAGGGTGGGTCGGTAATGACTATATCGATCGAATTTTCAGGGAACGCTTTCATTCCTTCCATGCAATCGATATTTTCAATCATTCTTACTAACAATGTTTTCATTTCTTTAAAAGTCCAGCCTCGATGGCAAGCAGGCGGTCGGGACCTCGTGATGTGGGACCGCCCATTAGGAACGAGTGAACCCTGGCGTATCCCCATTGCTGAGGCGTGGCTCCCGGGCGATGACCCGTCCTCCAGGCAGCCAGACCCTTGTCATAGACCTGCTTGATGATGTCCAGAGGAACTCCGGTCACCTTGGCTTTGTTCTCCAGCGAGTAGGCACCAGGGTAAGCCTTATAGAACTTCTTTGTCCACGTGGAAGTTTTGGTCTCCATGCCAATGTCCGTCTTGAATGGCGCGTAGGTCTTCTTTTCAATCTTCTTGAAACGGGTCACAACATCTTCCTTGGTCTTTAACCCACGGAAGTACTTGAGGGGTGTGTAGATCTTCTTGTCACCCTTGACCTCCTTTAACACTTTGGTGATCTCCTTGTCGGATAACATCCCTATTATACGTTGCGATTTTATCCAGCAAATGTTTTACTTCTTAGTTGTTAGTAACTCGTGATGAGTGAGTGTGGTGCACTGACCAGAGCAGGAACAGCTTGCCGAAGAAGAAAGGCACAAGGAAAAGAACATTGTCCCTTGCACGCCGGCATGTCCGAATGTGCCATATGTCTGAACAACATAACCGCGAGGAGTGAAAGGAATGCGCGAACCCTGCCGTGCAATCACAAATTTCACACGGCATGCATCAATCGCTGGAAGCGCCAAGGAAACTACACCTGTCCGGTGTGTCGCCGGGACTTTGACATTCCAGAGTACAACATCACGGTCATCATAGAGGCGCGAAGCACAAGGGAAAGGATGGTCACGACCAATCTTCGGAGCAGTCAGTTGGTGGGAAGAAATCTCGCCGAGACCTTCGATCTCCCCAGGGACAATGAAATTGAATACATGACCGAAATTGTGGTCGATGCCGAAAATATGGAAGAACTCAGGTCTGCGCTGATAAACGACCTTGGAATTAACATTGATGAAATAAATATGAATGTAGATAGTAGTAATGGGTCCGAAACTTCTCCCTAGGTCTGGCTACGAGCCCAAATACAGAGGCGAGGAGTGGTCAAGGGACGCTATGGTTCAAGCCACACACAATTGTTATTCCTACTTTCTGGATGACCTTCGCGTTTATCCCCGTGCCGGCAAGCCACAGCCAGGTCTGTATGCCATGGGTGCTGGATACAACAATGCAGTGACCTGTGAGTCCGTGAAGAGGCGCGTGCTGGCGGACAACCCAAGGCACGTCATCACGTGGTCTCTGGAAAAGGCCAAGGACAAGTGTCCCAAAGGTCACTACAAGGGATTTCTGGCGGTGAACAGTTGGGGTCAGGACTATCACTTCTATCGCCAAGATTCCGACGGATCTTGGTCGCACAAACCTGGTGGAACGGCGGTGTCCAGAACGGACGCGAGCAGAAAGCGCATCTACAATCCAGTGACCGCGGATCGCATGTATGGAAAGAGAGGTGGCATCGACTATGACAAGCCGTGCACCTTTTTCTGTGTGAGGAAGTCGCTCAAGACCGTGAGTTCAGGTAACTTCATCACTCCGACGTCGGTCCTCAAGAATCCAAGAAAAAACCTCAACAAGTAATAGTATGATTAACTTGACCCCATTGAATGGCGTTGATCAGGACCCCATCCCGTCTGCGGACGTGCGAACGAGTATGATCACTTCCATGCACAAGACCACGACTCCCTTGAACGCTGCCTTCTTTCAGCAGGCGAATCTGGAACGCATCCAGGCGATGCTCCGGAAGCAGTTCAGGGACGAGACGGGTCTTTCCATCGACCGGCAGAACCCGAGGGACGTGATGACCTTCATGCGCTACGTCTACATCAACAACGCGATGAACCCCTACGGCAATGTCGCCGCCCAGATGGCTCGCATGAATCAGCAGGTCGTGGACAAGATGCTTCCCCAGGTTCGCGAGGGTGTCTCGTCATACATTCTCTATGTCCGCGACGCATCGACCAATTACGTGCCCAACCCTCTGCCCGTCAACACCACATTGGCTGGCGATCGTCTTCCGATCAACAACCGTATCGGGATGGGTGGACCCTATTAAATATTTGTCACCAAAGACTACTTAGTATGATCATAGGATGGAAAAGACATTTCCTATCAAAAGTTTCTCAAGAAAGACCTTGTATAATCGTTCTTGATGAACTTCCTGAAAAGAAAGAGATGCAGAAACGTCATTCTCATAAAGTATGCAAGGCGACGTGTCTCAATGGGAAACCATGTACACATAAACCACAGTCTGGTCTCGAGTTCTGCAAAAGACATTTAAAGATTTACGACCCATAAAAGATAAATATGTTCTTGGATATACAACTTGGCGACGGTGTCATTCTCGCAGAATTGATCCAGGAAAAAGAAAATACAGTGTTAGTTTCTTGTCTAGAAGAGACGGATAACGAAGGTCATTACTCGTTTAGAAGTCCCGTCTGGATAAGCAAGGAACATATAGTACGTCTTTATTCTATTTTTAGGGACATTGATAGATTAGGATATGAAGAGGTAGGTGATAACCTTTACATATCAGTTGACGCGTCAGATAAAGATTTTGTCCCTTCATCTTCTGATGATGAAGAGGATGAAGAAGAAGACGACAATATTTCACTTTGTTCCGACGATTCTTTAAACTAACCGGCCTACGTTGTTATGGTATTACAAAAAATGGATGGAGGTGCACGAGAAATGGCAGTTGCAACTCGAACATGTTGGGATTTCCTGTTGTGTTTTGTCGCTCGCACAACAATATGTCTCACTTGAAATTTATCATGCCATGGTTGATAAGAGGTTACGTTCATACACATTATGATCGTGACGTATTTCTATGGCATAGGGTAAAAATGTTCGTTCGTATCGTGTTTCTTGAACTCCATCCAGCCATAACAAACGTAGGCGATGTCGTAAAAACATTCTTTGATAGAATAAGATTTCCAAAAAGGAAAAAGAAGATGTGCGTGGTGTGCTATGAAAACAAGAGACCTGTGAAGATAAATTGTAAGCACAACATCTGTGTCTCTTGTTTGAATAACATCGTGTATCTAAACAGTAACTACGCTTTCAAATGCCCAATGTGTTCGAAAGTTTTACTTGGGGAAATATAGATGATATTTCTGAAGTCTCGAATAATTTCTCTCTTTTTTCGTATTTTGTAGTTTCGTAAGGTGGATTTGCTGGTGTACTTCTTACATAAGGGTATGGCTTGTGAACCATTTTTGGTTGAACAAATATTTTTCTCCTTATTCGTTCTTCCAATGGTATTTCTCTTAGTTGTTCAATTGCTGCTTCAGCTTCTTTTCTTATCTGTTTAATTTTCGCAATTTCTTCTGACTGTTGTTCAATACGTTCTTGCGTCTCTGCCCGTGTCTCTTCCATCACTCTCACCCGTTCCTCTTCTTTTGCTCTTGCTTTTGCTTTCGCTTCCTCTTGTGCTTCTGCCTCCGCCTTCAACTTTGCTTCCACTTGTGCTTTCGCCTTGGCTTCTGCCTTGGCTTCTGCCTCCGCCCTCACCTTCGCTTCTGCTTCCGCCTTCGCCTTTGCTTCCGCCTCAGCTTGTGCCTTTTTGCGAGCAGCAGTCTTTTCGCGTCTCTCTCTTTTCAGTCTTGATGTGACTGATTCTCTCTTTGAATGTTTTTCTCTCAATCGTGCCGCGGATTCTTCAAACTTTCGTTTTCTTTCTTCCTTTTCGCGCTTTAAATCTTCTTCCATTTTTTTCCTCAATTCATCGTCCTTTCTCAATTTTTCTCTCATGTCTGCCGTTGAATCTCTTATTTGTTGTAGCGGAGACGACGTGTTAACTCCCCATTGTTGTGCTAATTTTATCAGTTGTTCGTCATTTAAATTGTATGCTTGAAAAAACCCTCTGTCCGATAATTCTAGTTTGATCCTTTTTATATTAGAGGGTCCTTCTATAAGGATTCCTTCATCGATAGTCAGAGGTTTATCGGGGTTTATGTTTTGTTCTCTCCTCCTTTTTCTGATTATTTCCATTCCCACTGAATTTTGCAGTGATTCCAGTATTGGTTTCGCTGGTGCTTCCGCCTCTTTAACGTCCTTTTCGAGTTGGAGTCTTGTATATTGTGACAAAAGTGTGGGTCCAGCATTTTCAATCTGTTTTTCTAAATCCTCAAGTGTAAGGTGTTCACGTCGTAAAAATAGTATACCCACCAAGATGATGATGAATATTATTAAATACATCCTGATATTAATGAACAAAATGTTCTACACCAAACTTTGGACGAACCAAACTTTTCACTTTGTCTTTCACACCACAGAGGTGCCTCACATGGACTGGGTGGCGTTCAAAGAAGACGTGAGAAGTTGTTTCAATAAGGAGCAGTTTAATTTCCTGTTTGATTTTTCAGATGTTAAGGTCGTTCAAGTTGCTACCATCCCACGACTGATATGGGAGTTCAGTTCATTGATGCGCGAGTTGAAACCAAAGACCGAAAGACAGGTCATCCGGTCAGCGATCGTGACCAACCCGACGTTCTTCACATTCAAGTTCATCGAGAGTGTCATCTGGATGTACAGGAATGTGAGACCCATCAGCGTCGTCAGGACGTTGCCAGAAGCGTATGATTTTCTCGGGTAATACTAATATGGATCTTCGCACAGACTCTGAAGTTCACTATCTTTACATTGAAGGAACATCAAACGTTTCCACGAGGCAGTTCCAAGAGATTTACCGTAATGTCTACCAGGTGGATTTGGTTTACGCCGAGGCGACGGTTTTCACCGGAAGCAACTCGATCGTCTATGACATCGAGGAACTCCGCTCGCCTTTCACCGACAGTGCCGTGACGGCAGGCGCAGACAGTTCCAAGATCCGCGGCTTCTTTGCCACCGTTCCTCCCAAAGGCGTGGCGGCAGGTTCGGTTCGGTACTTCCAAGAGAATACCGATTTCAAGTACAGTGTTCAGTACAAGAATCCGGTGAGTTTCGATAAGCTCACCATTCGTGTATTGGACAGTGCGGGTTCGCTTGGCACGGCAGCTGGTCACAAACTTCTGTTGAGGGTCCACGTGGGGAATCCCAACATAAAACCTCAGATGCCAGTGGACTGGCGGGAAGAAAATGAACAACTATTTGTTCCGGATTCTTTAGGTCTGCTTGGGAACTAAAACGATCGGGCGTGGTTTAGAGGCCTTCTGACGAAGATTGGGCGCCACGTCGTCCTTACGGAACTTGCTCGTCACCTTGAGCATGAATGAATTCTCGTTCAGTCCCTGGAAATTGATGGGCGTTCCATCAGTCTTCCTCCATCTCACAGTAACCCTGGACAACTGCGAAATAGGAGGGTAATAATCCATTGCATAGATGTAGTCACTCGTCTCAGAAAAGTGCTTGATGGCACCCGAACTGACGTCCAAGACAATGGGTCCGAAATTGTTCTGAGAAGCCGATGTGCTGAATGAGTTGGTCTCAATCTTCTGTGCCTGCTGCATGCGATTCGTGTTTAGTTCGGCGACATCCAAAAAGACATAGTTGTCGGCCGTGAGATTCACCAACTGGTCGGACTTTAGGAATGTTGTGTTCTGGTAACGGTCGTTGTTGGCGTAGAGATTGAACGTCGTAGGTGGCGTCTGGTTTGCCACCGAAGCGGAAGTCCCGGGCGACGTGCTCGTGAATCCCATAAGGGTTGCCAGTGTTGAAGACAAGGTCGGTGTAAAGTTTCCGTTGGGATCGGCGGTGGGTCTAGAAAGTAGATACTTTCCTTCATTGGACAGGTAGGTCACAGACACGTTCGTCACCGGTTCGATGGCATTCTGCACCTCGGACGCCAGACCACTGGCAGAGTAGAAACCATTTGGCAGCGAAAAGGTACTTCCATCCAGCGTGATTGCGTTAGTCCCATCTGGAAGATTCTGAATGACGTTCGGCACGGAAGCCTGAACCAATTCCACTCGCGTGACATCATGAATGGGATTGGTCAGATGCATGGTGTAAGAATTACCCGAGGGATACAAGGTCGTGTCCCTGAGATTAGAGTTGACCACGAGGTAATGCGTCTCCATGTTATTACTATTTAATCAGATTTTACTTGTACTTAAAAAGCGTGTCCCAACCATGTGGCAGCGCCCCTGGAACGTGGGTCAGGATCCAAATGATGAAGTAGACGAACCATATGACCAGGGCCAATGAATTAATAGCACCTTCGCCTGATTTTGCATATACGTCTGAACTCAATCCGGTTTTCATCACAACTTTTTTTACTTCTTCAATGGACAAATTATATTCTTTACCGATTCTTTTTAATGCATCATCAGAACTTGGCAAACACAACGCCATGGCAGTTCCTGCTATGATGCCTATGTAAGCCGATTGTCCCACCATCCACGGCTCCTTTTTGTTTTGGTTGTCTCGAACCAGGATTGAATATACCGAACTTGATACAATGAATGAAGTCAGAATATTAATCCCCACATTCTTTCCAATTGCCATCGCTGGAATTATGGAGACCAACAAAGTCACTAGACCGCCGGTCGGCGTCCACCATCCAAGCGCGGTACCATAATTTACGAAGAATGCCAGACAAATCGCAGTCATGATTACCCCGAGACCGAGACCGGCTATGATACCACCTCCTGCTGCCAACGAAAAGTTCCCAAACCCTGAAAACGTTCTAGAACCTACATAGAAAAGTGCTCCCGCGGCTATATAACTGCCCAAGGTACCAATAATCAAGCTAGTCAGAAACGCAGCATATCTTTGATCTTTATTCTTGGGATTCGCGACATTTTCATCAATATACGACAAACCGAAAATAATTGCAGCAAAGAATATTCCAACAAAGGGTGGAAAGCCTAATACTGCAGTGGGAAATGAAAAACCCAAGGTCATCATAATCAAATCTGCCCAAGACAAATAATTCTTAAGGGGGTCCTGACCCATATCTAATATCAGGGACTAAAAATATTTTCATATAGTAGATAATGCAAGTCATTTACTTAACAATTTTGACAACCGTGCTTTCGTTCGTGTATATGTTTATTCGTAACATCTCCTCGAAGTTCATGGACACGGTCATATTGCCCATCCTGGTGTGGTCGACCAGTTTGACTGCTTTGAGCACCGTCGTGTTCATCTCGCGATTCGGTATCGTACCGGGAATCTTTATGATAATATTTTTATGGAAAATTATCTATTCATGGCTTTCTTATGTATCCGATAAGACAGGAAACAAGAAACTGAAAAACTCTCTGGACAATTTCGACATGATTCTCAAATCCCCTTTCGTTGCCATGACCAATCTCTGGGATACCCTTATCAATGCACTTGCATCTGCAACCCAAATCGTGACGGAAAGTTGGGGTTTTATTGTGAAATCTTACAAAGAAGTCATTAATTTTATACCCGTAGCATGGAATGAAATGAATGCCGCAGCCGTGGCACTTTATTATACACTCATAGACGCATTTAAGAAATTGTGGGATCAAAATATTAAATTATTGAGATTGATAGTGTCCATGGGAGGAACCATAGACGAAGACATAACACCTCCACTCCCAGAACAATTTGTGAAAACCGAATACCCTCAATCGACTTCTACACAGGTCTCGGTCGGGCAAACGTTTGAACAACAGGCAGCATCCATCGTTTCAGCCGCAAGTTTTTTTAGATGATGATATTAGTATGTCTGACCAAATATATTATCTTATACCACTTTTTATTGTTATTTTGTTAGGATGGGTGACTGGTTTAAGTGTCACTATATTGGCATTACTTTATTACCCAGTCACGAGAATTATATTAATAAGGTCAAACAAGAGCACAAAGAAACTTGATGACTTTTATCTAATATTGCCAAGACTGTTTGGCAAAATTGGAGACCTTGTGAAATTCGTTGTCAATTGGCTCATCATGCCTCCTATCAATTTTATTACATGGATCCCAAGAACGATATTGAAAATTGTGAGATTTCTGATAAAGGTATTTTCTTACCTCTTGGTCAACGTTCCGAAATACTTGTTGAAATTGTTTATCGATGTGGTCTATAATCTTATCATAGCACCCATCAAGTGGTTAACTAACTATTATATCAAGTTAACAGACTGGTTCGCCAGTGGAGATGCAAGTGATTACTTCAGCATGGTGATAGTAAATTTTTATGAATTTTATTTCTTTCAGTGGCAAGAGATATTGAACACCATCATCAAAAATAGTTTTAGTGTATTCAAGATACCACCCATAAAATCAATTAAATTAGATGAAAGTGCATTTATACTGAAAGATTTTTTCTAAAAAATAATATTCAATGTTTTTAGATGGACATACTAGATTGGTTTCTTCACTTTGATCAAAAATTGCTCATTATACCACTTGCAGTTGCCAATTTTTTAAATTGGATACGCATGGCATTATTGAATGTCGTGAATAATGCCAGCGAGGCCATTGATAATTTCTTCAATCTTGTGGGCAACAACATAATTTCAAAAGGAGGCTCACTAAAAAATTACGTAAACAATATAACTAAAAATATAAATAAGACGGCACAATGGGTGAAAGAAATAAGCGGAAAGACTATAATTTATTTCCTTGAACTATTCGCCTATAACCCTGTCAAGTGGCTAATTGAATTTGGAGTAGCCTTGATTATGCTTTCGGTGGAAATTGTGGTGGATATAGGCAAGACCCTTTTTGAATACGTTACAAATAGAGTACCGGCTACCATAATTGATGCCATATTCGGCATACCCGGACTCGACAAAATTCCCGGAGTAGGGGCACTTAAGGATGCATTGAAAAGTGTGATAAACAATCTTTTCAAAATGCCTCCCGAGATCGTTTCTCCGGAACTCAATATTGCCGATGCAATTGGAGGCGCTGTAAGTTCAATAGCAAGAAGTGCAGCAGATGCGGCATGGAATGCAGCCAAGAGTATTTTTGGTTAAGGCTTCCACGCAAGGAACCAAGGCAGGATCATCAACCCCAATGCCAAGATCACGAGGTCAATTTTAAGCACCTTGTTCTTGATATCGGGACACCAGTTCTTGTACTTCTGGATCTGCTCGCTGTCCTTGGGCTTGGCCCACCAGTAGAACAAAGCCAGGTAGGTCGGTCCGAGATTGCGCTGACACTGATACCAGTGATCATACCACGCCAATACGATGTACGGGAAGTACAAAAGACTCAACAACACCCACTTATTCTTTGGAGGAAGATACCAATATCCACCCGCCAACGCCAACGTAAACCAGATACACTTCCAGTTCGCCACCGGTTGCGTCTTGTCACATTCCTTGTGATCGTGCTCTGCCATTTATAATACGACCATATAATAATATGCTCATTCAAGGCAAAATACCAGAGTCCCATGAAATGACCGTCCTTAGAAACCACTACAAGAGCAACGGGAAAACTACAGACCACGAATGGATCGATGAAATCAAAGACCCTGCCATAAAGAATGCAATCGACACGCTCAGAAATTCCCCGGTAATTCGTGAAACCATATTGAAAAACTATCCAGGTTGGTCCATACGACCCGTTCCATCAACCGATGAAGTGTTTGTAAGTGTGTCGCCCGTGGACGCCAAGGCGAGCGACCGAGTGCTTGTGGATTGTCACTATGATTCACCCATGAAGTTTATTGAGGGTCCGAGCAGGTTCGTCAGAGTAATTCTGGCACTGAACGACAACTCGACCGTCTTCACACAGGTCGGGGACAAGACCAGCAAATTGTCCACAGGAGATTTCAATGGAATCGAATACAACAGAGATTATCACTGTGTCCGTGGAACCATCCCGAGCGGAAAGACTCGCCTCATGCTGAAAATACATTTTATCGTGATTCCGAAAGGAACGCCGGAAATTTTCAACAAGTGGCTTGTGTTTATCAACTGGACATGGGCCAAAGTTTCTCGCTTCTTCATGAATTTCTCACGAAGTCCGTCCAACCCTCTTGAATATTTGATTGCGTATCTTATTCGATTTGTAACATTTATCTATGCTAAAATATGGTATTTCATAGCTCTACTCGTTGTTGCGTGGTATTTAAAGAAAAGATTCTATAGATGAATACCAAAAACATGAATACCTTAGTTGTTCAGAAGATGCATTCTGATGCTATGTTACCGACCCGGGGCACAGAACTTTCTGCGGG
>Ga0255783_10003333_pt1 | contig 15388 bp, 12 predicted proteins | sample 011ome_22_FD_179981 | JGI IMG/M metagenome (GOLD analysis project Ga0255783, IMG submission 179981) | Coastal salt marsh microbial communities from the Groves Creek Marsh, Skidaway Island, Georgia - 011507BT metaG (version 2) | ecosystem: Environmental > Aquatic > Marine > Intertidal zone >... | reverse complement strand
TTCTCGACGTCTACCACATGAAAATCATGGATCCGCGCAAACTTGAACACGATCTGAACCAGATAACCGGTGTTGTGACCAATGGACTTTTTGCCGCGCGCGGCGCTGACGTGCTGCTGCTGGGTACCAACAGCGGAGTGGAGACAATAAAATCCCGTTAGCGCCCCTGGACTACTATTCCAGAAGCGCGACGGGGTATTTCAAGCAGAAAGATTACGGAGAGGCAGCAGCCACAGCCTTTTCAGATCTGGGATTGTTGCTTGTTAATAACCTCTTATGAATCTCTGGCAGCTTGTGGACTCTGGCGAAGACTCTTATCGATTACAGCGGATTTACGTTTTCCGCCTGGGGGCCTTTCTGGCCTTGGGTAACCTCCATGGTCACTTTTTGCCCTTCGTGCAGTGTTCTTCTTCCTGAACCATTGATAGCGCTAAAGTGCACAAAGACATCTTTACCACCTTCCTGCTCAATGAAACCGAATCCTTTCTCGTCGTTAAACCACTTAACGGTACCCTCAACTGTATCTGACATACTTATCTCTTGCTAAAAAATCAAAAAAACAGATTGTGCTTGCGCACTAACTTACACCAGATAATACCCTGGTATCGCGAGTGTACGCCCTATGCTCTGTATATGGAATGCTTATTTAGAATGAATTTGTGTTAATTTTTTGGTCATTCAGAAAAATCCTACCGCGTTACTCTCTTTTTATTGCGTTCCGTCAGTTCAGCCACTCAGTGCTTCTGTGCCAGTGCACATGCAAAGGTTACAAATCGAAAACCTTGCCTGGATTAAGGACATTGTTGGGATCAAAAGCCTGCTTGATCACTCTCATGTATTCGATTTCTTGTTCGTCTCTCGAATACTTCAGGTAGGGTTTCTTGAGCAGACCCACACCGTGTTCCGCTGAGATGCTGCCGCCATGATGTTGCACGATGGAAAAAACCTGACTGGACACCGCACCGCACTTGTCAAAAAATTCCTGCGGTTCCAACCCAGTCGGTTTCAATATATTCAGGTGAACATTGCCATCACCAATATGTCCGAACCAGATGATTTCAAATTCCGGGTATTCCGCCCGCACCAGCTTGTCCACATCATTAAGAAACTGCGGCACTGCAGATACGCGGACAGCGATATCATTCTTGTATGGCGTAAACTGTGCGATAGTTTCGGAGATATCCTCCCGCAGACGCCACAGGTTTTCAGCTTGAGTCAGGCTATGACTAATCGTGCCATCAACAATCCAGCCCTGCTCCAAACAGTGTTCGAACAGCTCCATCGCCGTCTCAAGATCCTGATCTGCACGCTGCTCAAACTCGATCAGCGCATAGAAATTGGACTGGCTCTCAAATGGCCTTGCCAGACCCTTCTCCGCAATCACATGCTGCAGGGCCTGCTCGGAAAAAAATTCGAATGCCGTGATGGGTAAACGATTTTGAAATGCTTCCAGGACCGGCATGGTAGCGGTCATGTCTTCCACGCCGAGCACCAGCACAGTCGGATCGCAAGGCGGTGCAGTCAACGCCATGGTGAGTTCAACGATCACTCCCAGCGTGCCTTCTGACCCAATAAACAGGTGGCGCAAGTCATAGCCAGTGGCGTTCTTGCTGAGGCCGCGATTCAGGTCGAGCAAATCGCCCTTGCCAGTAACAACCTTCATACCGGTTACCCAGTTTCGGGTCAGCCCATAGCGAATGACTTTGATGCCGCCGGCATTGGTGGCAACATTACCCCCCAGCTGGCTGGAGCCTGATGACGAAAAATCTACCGGGTAAAACAGGCCCTGTTCGGCCGCGAACTGCTGCAGTTGCTCAGTGACCACGCCTGCCTCGCAGCTAACTTGTCGATCGGCTGCGTCGAATTCCAGAATCTGGTTCATCCGATCCAGAACCAGCACAACTTCGCCGTGAGACGCTACTGCACCTCCGCTCAAGCCGGTTCTGCCGCCTGAGGGCACCAGTTTGAAATCCATCTCGTTGGCCAGCCGCACCACCGCCTGCACTTGCGCCACGGTCTTCGGCATCACCACCAGGGCAGGGTTGACGGGGAACTGCTTAGTCCAGTCGCTGCCGTAGGTCTTTAGATCGCTTGCTTCAGTCTTGACCCAATCGGCACCCACGATATCGCTTAACGCCGGGATCAAGGCTTCTATTTCAGTACTCATTGTCAGGGTCTGTTTCTAAAAGGTGGTATGGGAAACTCAAAGCGCCGGAATTCAGTTTGCAGCCGAAGCCCGTTCCGAACTGCATTGAATCGCGTTGGGTAAAAATAAGCCACTCAAAAACCGCATTATGTTAACATTCACGACCTCAGCAGCCGACCCTCTCACAAAAAGTCCCGATTCAATATCTCGCGATGTCAGATCCACAATCCACTTCCCTTGAAAAAAGCAAAATCAAATTCTTGCTGCTTGAAGCAGTGCATCAGAGTGCGCTGGATACCCTGCACCGCGCAGGCTATGAGAACATCGAGTATCTGAAAACCTCTCTTAGCGAAGGAGAGCTAAAAGAGCGAATTGCCAATGTCCATTTCGTTGGTATTCGTTCCCGCTCGCAGCTGACCGAGTCAGTATTTGCTGCGGCCAAAAAACTGCTGGCCGTGGGTTGTTTCTGCATTGGCACAAACCAGGTCAACCTGGATGCTGCCCTGCGTCGCGGCATTCCTGTGTTCAATGCACCCTTTTCAAATACGCGCAGCGTCGCAGAACTTGTCATTGGCCAGGCCATCCTGCTGTTGCGAGGCATTCCGGAGAAGAACGCACTGCTGCACCGGGGGATCTGGCAAAAAGCCGCCAAAGGTTCTTTTGAAACTCGCGGCAAGAAGCTGGGAATTGTTGGCTACGGCAATATTGGCTCTCAGCTCAGCGTGCTGGCTGAATCCATGGGCATGGAAGTCTATCTGTACGACGTGGTGACCAAACTGCCGCTGGGTAATGCCAGGCAACTAGGCTCACTGCAGGAGCTACTCAATAAATGCGATGTCGTTAGTCTTCACGTCCCCGAGACGCCGGAGACGCGCGAATTAATTGGTGCAGCCGAACTGGCTGAGATGAAAGACTCCGCCATCCTGATAAACGCATCACGAGGAACCGTCGTGGACATCGACGCTCTGGCTCAGGCCCTGGCTAACAAAACCATCACCGGTGCTGCAATCGATGTATTCCCATCCGAACCAAAATCCAATGATGAGGAATTTCTGTCACCGCTGCGTGAATTCGATAATTGCATTATCACACCACATGTCGGCGGCAGCACCATGGAGGCGCAGGAAAACATCGGTATCGAAGTGAGCGAGAAGCTGGTGAAGTATAGCGACAACGGTTCCAGTTTCACCTCAGTGAACTTTCCCGAAGTCTCACTTCCCGCCCACCCTGGCCATCACCGGCTTTTGCATATCCATGAAAATGTGCCTGGAGTTTTGTCCCAGATAAACAATGTGTTTTCTGAGACAGGTATCAATATTACTTCCCAGTACCTGCAAACCAATGACAAAGTGGGCTACGTGGTTATGGATATTCACGAGCAGTACAGTGAAATCGCCTTACAGCGACTCAACCAGGTTAACGGAACCATTCGCTGCCGCGTACTGTTCTAGTCTGTTGTGTCAGCAGTATCACTTCTACCGATAAGCTCGCCCAACTTTGCGAATATCTTGTCACGATAAGCCAATGACTCATTGACCATGTGGTGCCTCGCACCCTCAATGAAGTATGTTTTGCTTGCGGGAAACTTACGGGCAATTAGCGGCAGGTTTTTCTTCCAATCAACCGTATTATCGTCAGTCCCCTGAATAATATGCAGTGCTGATGCATGACTGTCCGCTTTTAAAAAGCGCTTCTGATACTCCGCCATCGCAGCAACCCAAGCGGTGGGCAAAGTCTTACTCTGGAGCTCATCAGAATTTCTCAGGAAGGCCAGAAAGTCTTCATCGTGACTGTTGCGCGCAAAGCTCCGCCTGATTCCCGGCAAAAACCAACGGGTCAGGTAGAATACAAAGCGGCTCAGTGACCAGCCAACAGGATATAGCAAAGGGCACAACAGGATAGATTGCTCAAAGTTGGCAATGCTTTGTAGCTTATGGTGCTGAAAACTATCCATTACCACCGCAGATCCCGTGCTCTGCCCAACAGCTACCCAGGGGCGGGGAAGCGCAGCGCTTTTTGCAGCACCCAGACAATCTGTAAACGCTTCGCAATACTCCTGAAATGAGCCGATGCTCGCCGGTTTTCCCGAAGACAGCCCATGGCCCGGAAAATCGAAAATCACCACGGATATTCCGCAACCAAGGCAGTATTGAATGAGGTGACCGAATAGGCCGACGTGATCATAGTAGCCGTGCAATAAAAACGCGGTGCCGGACTCCACCCGAGGGAGGCAGAAATACTGGCAAACCACGGTGTACTCGTTGCTTGAAATTACGCCAATGTGATGGGTGAATTCCAGGCCGAGGCTTTCACTATCAATACCATAGTGGCGCCGATAGCGCGTCAGTAACTCGCTCTCCGGCGCGGCGTGCTCGAAATCAAGCGGCGTAAGCTGCTCCCGCAGGCGTTCGGCCTCTTGCCGGGTAAACACTGTGTCCTGCCTGCCCTTGATACCGACTGCTGTCCTAGCCAGCATCCTCGTAGCGCTGGTACATCTCTTCCAGGCTATAAACCTTTTTGATGTTGGCAATCTGCCCGGCCGTACCAAAAGCTTCCAGTCGCGCCTTCACAATGCCCTTCATCGCTTCAATGGTTGGTATCAGGAACTTTCGGGGGTCAAATTCTGAAGCATTGTTCGCGAGAAATCGACGAACCGCGCCGGTAGACGCGAGGCGCAGGTCGGTGTCGATATTAACCTTCCGCACGCCGTGGCGAATACCCTCCTGGATTTCCTCTACAGGAACACCATAGGTCTCAGGAATTTCACCGCCGAATTCGTTAATGATCGCCAGCCATTCCTGGGGCACAGATGATGACCCGTGCATCACCAGGTGTGTGTTTGGAATCTTGTCGTGAATGGCCTTGATGCGCTCAATGGCTAGAATGTCGCCCGTGGGAGGCCTGCTGAACTTGTAGGCACCATGGCTGGTACCCACGGCAATGGCCAGGGCATCAACGCCGGTCGCGTCAACAAAGTCGGAGGCTTCCTGCGGGTCAGTAAGCAATTGGTCCATGGACAATTTGCCCTCGGCACCAATACCATCTTCTTCACCAGCCATGCCAGTCTCCAGAGAACCGAGACAGCCAATCTCGCCTTCCACCGACACACCACAGGCATGGGCCATATCAACAGTCTGTTTGGTGACGCGCACGTTGTAATCAAAATCAGTCGGGGTCTTACCATCTTCAGCAAGAGAACCGTCCATCATCACCGATGAGAATCCAAGTTGAATTGAGCGCTGGCAAACAGCAGGTGACACACCATGGTCCTGATGCATCACAATTGGAATGTGCGGAAATTCCTCAATGGCTGCTTCAATAAGGTGTTTAAGGAAAGTCGAACCAGCATACTTTCTTGCGCCTGCCGATGCCTGCAGGATGACAGGACTATTCACTTCGTGTGCAGCCTCCATGATGGCGCGCACCTGTTCGAGGTTGTTCACGTTGAAGGCTGGAACCCCATATTCGTGTTCCGCCGCGTGATCCAGAAGCTGACGTAAACTAATTAGTGCCATTGTGATTCCTCTTTAATAGGTCTTCTGCTTAACTTAATCGAGGCCGAAAATTTTCAGGCTCGTGAATGCAGAGATGAAGCAAACTGATTTTTCTCTTCGACTCTCGATTATTTCCAAGCCATTGAAGCTTGGCAATAGAATTCGTTCATTGTTTGGCTCTGGCATTCAACACCGCCACCGCGGGCAGCTCAATGCCCTGCACATATTCAAGAAAGGCGCCGCCACCGGTGGAAATATAGGAGACCGAGTCGGTAATACCAAACTTGTCTATGGCTGCAATGGTCTCACCACCACCGGCCAATGAGAAGCCGGCGTTTTCCGCAATTGCCCGTGCGATTCGCCGGGTGCCTGCGGCGAAGCTATCAAACTCGAATACCCCAAGCGGGCCATTCCAGATAATCGTTTTCATATCTGCAATCATGGTAGCCAGCTTTTCCGCTGACTCCGGCCCGATATCCAGAATCATGTCATCGTCAGTAATATCTGCTACGGGCTTTATGGTCGCTTCTGCCTCGGCGCCAAAAGATTTAGCCACAACTACATCTGTGGGCAGTGGAATTGACGTCTTTGCCATCAGTGACTTAGCGGTTTCGACCAAGTCTGGCTCGCATAGAGACTGCCCTACGTTTGCACCAGCCGCTAGCAAGAAAGTATTGGCGATACCGCCACCGACAATAAGCTGGTCAACGATCCCGGCAAGGTTATTGAGCACTTCCAACTTGGTAGAGACCTTGGCGCCACCAACGATAGCAAGCATGGGACGCTCAGGACTTGCCAACGATCGTTCTAGCGCATCCAGCTCTCCCGCCAACAGCGGGCCCGCGCAGGCCTCGTTCGCCTGCTCAGCAACACCATGGGTACTAGCCTGGGCCCTGTGCGCGGTTCCAAAGGCATCCATCACAAACACATCGCAAAGCCCGGCATAGGCTGCAGCCAATACCTGATGATTCGCTTTCTCACCGGTATTAATACGGACATTTTCCAACATCACGAGCTTATCAGAGCCGATTGCCTCCGGGTTTTCCAAATAGCCTGACACCACCGGTACGTCCCGGCCCAGGAGCTGGCCAAGATGCCTGGCAACCGGCGCCATGGAGAACTCCAGCTGCTGATCTATTGCGATACCTTCTTTAGGTCGGCCCAGGTGCGACATCACGATAACTTGGGCCGCTGACTGCAGGGCCAATTCCAGGGTAGGCAACGCCGCACGAATGCGCGTGTCGTTGCTTACTTCTCCATCGGCCAGGGGCACATTTAAATCTTCTCGTATCAGGACGCGCTTGTTGGTCAGGTCCAGTTCGGTCATACGCTGAAAAGGCATTTGAATTTAAACCCCGGAACTCAACTTCATGAATTGTCGTGCTGCTCATTTTACCCAGAAATCCTAACATCATCAGCGCGGACCTTAAGGCAATAGATATTCGGTTTACTGCTCACTCATGAACTGCGCAACATCGAGCATACGATTGGCATAGGCCCATTCATTGTCGAACCACACCAGCAGTTTCACCAGATTGTTTGGCGCCACTCGCGTCTGGTTAGAATCGACCACAGCAGAACGAGGGTCATGGTTGTAGTCACAGGACGCCAGCAGTTCATCACTCACACCAAGCACGTTGTCTGGCAGCTGTTCGCTGTATTCACGCAGTGCTTTATTCACCTGCTCAGCAGTGACCGTCTGCGCCAACGTCACCGTCAGGTCCATAGCCGACACATTGACTGTAGGCACACGAATCGCCTGTGCTTCCAGCAGGCCGCTGAGATTGGGCAATATCCGCTCGATACCGCGTGCCAATTCGGTATTCACTGGAATAATAGACTGCATGGCACTGCGGGTCCTGCGCAAATCCGAGTTGTGGTAGCCGTCGATGACAGGTTGATCGTTCATGGCAGAGTGGATGGTTGTAATCACACCGGACTGTAAACCGAAGGAATCATCCAGCACCTTAAGCACCGGCACGATGCAGTTGGTAGTGCACGAGGCATTAGACACGATACGGGCAGATGCCGACAGAGTCTCGTGGTTAATGCCATAGACCACAGTTGCGTCGACATCACTCTCTGCGGGCTGGGAAAACAGGACTCGATGCGCGCCGCTTTTTAAATGTTGCTCGGCATTTGCCCGATCGGAAAATGCCCCGCTGCACTCCATGACCAGATCCACACCGAGGTCAGCCCATGGCAAAGAGCCGGGGTTACTGGTCTGACTGATGGCGATTCTGTCTTCGTTCACCAGCAGATCGCCGCTGTCCCGTTCAACCGCCACGGTGCCGAGGAACCTGCCGTGAGTGCTGTCGTAGCGGGTAAGGTGAGCCAGAGTCTCGATATCTGCCACGTCGTTAATCGCGACGATGTGCAGACCAGCATAATTAGTAGACTCGTACAGTGCCCGCAGAATCGAGCGCCCAATGCGGCCAAACCCGTTGATTGCAATACGATAAGCCATGCTCGACCCTGGATCCCGTTACGAAGGCGCGCTTAAAATCAGGCCAGTGCCTTGGCGGCCTCAACTACAGCATCTGCGGTAAAGCCGAAGTGCTCCATCAGCACGCCACCGGGTGCAGAAGCGCCAAAGCTGCGCATACCGATAACCTCGCCATCCATGCCAACCCACTTGTACCAGTAATCAGCCGCAGCCGCTTCCACGGCAATGCGCTTGCGCACGGTCGGCGGCAGCACTTCATCGCGATAAGTCTGTTCCTGAGATTCGAATACGTCAGCGCTGGGCATAGAGACCAGTCGCGCTGCAACGCCAGCATTCTGCAGACGGGTAACCGCGTCCATACAAATCTGCACTTCCGAGCCGGTCGCTATGATGATTAATGCAGGCGCATCCTCGCAGTCCTTGAGCACATACGCGCCTCGGCTGATGTTGCTCACCTGCTGCGCGTCCCTGGCCTGATGCGGAAGCCCCTGACGAGAAAACACCAGGGCTGTTGGGCCGGTATTGTGCTCCAGCGCCGCCTTCCAGGCTACCGCTGATTCCACGTTGTCGCAGGGGCGCCACACTGACATATTTGGTGTAACCCGCAGGGCGGTAAGTTGCTCAATAGGCTGATGGGTTGGGCCATCTTCACCCTGACCGATAGAGTCATGGGTATACACGAGGATACTGTGCTGCTTCATTAATGCCGCCATGCGCGCTGCATTGCGGGCATACTCCATAAAAATAAGGAAGGTCGCGGTATAGGGAATAAACCCGCCATGCAAGGCGATGCCGGAGGCCATTGCGGTCATACCGAATTCGCGCACGCCATAGTAGATATAGTTGCCAGCAGCATCCTGCGTCACTGGGGTCGTGCCAGACCAGGTAGTCAGGTTAGAACCGGTGAGGTCGGCACTCCCACCAATCAGCTCCGGCAACATTGCGCCGAAGGCCTCGATACACTGCTGCGACGCCTTGCGGCTTGCGATATTTTCCTCAGTCTGCTGGCACTGCTGAATATATTCATCCGCTTTCTCGGCAAAAAATCCTGGCAGCTGACCCTTGATGCGACGCACCAGCTCCATTGCCAATTCAGGATATTCTTCCTCGTAGATCACCAGTTTTTCTTTCCAGGCAGTCTCTGCGGAGAAGCCCTTCTCGGTCGCATCCCAGGCTTGCTTGATGTCTTCGGGTATGACAAACGGAGAATGTGGCCAGTCAAGCTCCCGGCGCACGGCCGCAACCTCTTCTTCGCCCAGCGGGGCACCATGAGTCGCAGCAGTGCCACCCTTGTTAGGTGAACCAAACCCAATCACGGTCTTACAGCAAATCAGCGTCGGTTTAACCGCTTCTGCCATGGCGCCTGCAATGGCTTTGGCAATAGCGCCCGCATCGTGGCCATCGGCCTGCAGTACCTGCCATCCATAGGCTTCAAACCTTGCCGGCGTGTCGTCGGAGAACCACTCTTCCACTTCGCCATCAATAGAGATGCCGTTGTCGTCATAGAAAACAATCAGCTTGCCCAGTTGCAGGGTCCCAGCCAGAGAACAGACCTCGTGGGAAATGCCTTCCATGAGGCAGCCGTCCCCCGCAAACACGTAAGTAAAGTGATCAACGATCTCATGGTTCTCACGGTTGAACTGCGCGGCCAGGGTCTTCTCAGCCACTGCCATGCCTACGGCGTTTGCCAGGCCCTGGCCCAGTGGGCCGGTGGTGGTCTCAACGCCCGGCGTATCGCCGTATTCGGGATGACCCGGCGTCGATGAATGGAGCTGGCGAAAATTCTCGAGCTCTGCCATCGGCAGTGCATAACCAGTCAGGTGCAGGAGCGAGTAAATCAGCATGGACCCATGGCCATTGGAAAGCACGAAGCGATCCCGATTAAACCAGTCTGGGTTCGATGGATTGTGGTTGAGATAATCTCGCCACAACACTTCGGCGATGTCCGCCATGCCCATGGGCGCACCGGGGTGCCCGGATTTCGCTTTTTGTACTGCGTCCATACTCAAGGCACGTATGGCGTTGGCGCAATCTCGACGAGATACAGCGTCAGTCATTAATACACTCCTGTTTGCCCTAGATTGGTGCTGGTCTCAGGCCAGCTCTGGCGACTCTTCAATTTGGTCCAAAAATGAAGGCCGGTATTGTCCCCCACCTCTGATCAAGATGCTACCAACGCCAGCATTTTCGGGCCCAAAACTATATCAATAAATTTTGATATAGTTTGAAATCCCGCCAAAGAACTGCTACCTTTGCGCTCCTGTTCATAGCTCAACACAAACCGCCTGCGATGCCCGCACCCGCCCTGAAAACCCAGTTCAGCGTCGAAGCTACCGATCTCGACCAGCTGACGGCCCTGTGTAAAGCCCTTGCCGACAGTCTGCGGCTACAGATTTTGCGCCTGCTGCGCAATGAGTCCTTCGGCGTATTGGAATTGTGTCGCATCCTGGATATCAAACAGTCTGCGCTGAGTCATCATTTAAAGATACTGGCCACCGCCGAACTGGTGACGACCCGTCGCGAGGGTAATTCGATTTTCTATCGGCGCAGCTTCCTCACTGACGAGGATCCTTATCGCGACATCAAGGAGAGCCTGTTCGAACAAGTCGACATGGTGGCGTTAGCAGCGGCGCAGACCAGGAAGATCAAACAGATTCAGATGGAGCGATCGCAGCTATCCCTGAGCTTCTTTAACAAGAACGCAGCCAAGTTTCGGGAAAAGCAGGGTCTGATTGTTGAGCATAAGGACTACCACGCCGCCTTGCTCGGCGTTATCGACGGACTGAGTCTGAACCCCGAAGCCACTGTGTTGGAAGTTGGGCCCGGTGAGGGCCAGCTGCTAAGGCAATTGGCTTCCAGATTCGAGCACCTAACCGCCCTGGACAACTCCAGAGACATGCTGGAAAGATCGCGGCAAGCGATCGCTTCGACCTCTCACTCCGACGTCGAATTCATCCTCGGTGACACCACTGTAGCGAAGAAGCAAAGGGTTCGCAGTGACCTGATCATTTTCGACATGGTGCTGCATCATATTTCATCCCCTGCAAAAACATTTAAAGAGTGCGCCGAATTACTTAACGAACAGGGCTACCTGCTCGTCGTTGAACTGCGCTCCCACGATCAGGATTGGGTCAGAGATACCTGCGGCGACTTGTGGCTTGGCTTCGAAGAGCGGGATTTAAACCACTGGGCCGAGAAAGCAGGCCTGGGCAAAGGACAAAGCTCATTCTTGAGTTTACGCAACGGCTTTCAAATACAGATCCGCGTGTTTCAAAAAGAGACTCATGGCACCTAATATTAATCTCCTTATACTAATCTGAAGAAAAGAAGGAAACCATAATGGCAGAACCGCACCTATTTACATCTGAGTCCGTGTCCGAAGGACATCCAGACAAGATGGCAGACCAGATTTCTGACGCCATCCTCGATGCGCTGTTAGAACAGGATAGAAAATCCCGCGTTGCCTGCGAAACCATGGTCAAAACAGGCATGGTTATCGTGGCTGGCGAGATTACCACCGAGGCCTATGTCGATGTTGAAAGCCTGGTTCGTCAAGTCGTTAACGACATTGGCTACAACCACTCGGAAAGCGGATTTGATAGCAATACCTGTGCGGTCATGAACGCCATCGGCGGCCAGTCTGGTGACATTGCTCAGGGCGTCGATGAAGCAGAAGATCACGAACAGGGTGCTGGTGACCAGGGTTTGATGTTCGGTTACGCGACTAACGAAACCGAAGTCATGATGCCTGCGCCAATCTACTACTCTCACCTGCTGGTTAAGAAACAGTCTGAAGTGCGCAAGAGCGGCAAACTGGCGTGGTTAGAACCTGATGCGAAAAGTCAGATCACATTTCGCTATGAAGATGGCAAGCCAGCCGGAATCGATGCAGTAGTCCTCTCTACCCAGCACCGGGATACCGTCGATCTCAAAGACCTGCAGGAAGCGGTAATGGAAGAAATCATCAAGCCTGTGCTGCCGGCTGAGTGGTGTGATGAAAATACCAAATACTTTATCAATCCAACGGGCCGCTTTGTTATCGGTGGTCCACAGGGTGATTGTGGCCTGACCGGGCGCAAAATTATCGTTGACACTTATGGCGGCATGGCTCGCCATGGCGGCGGCGCATTCTCCGGTAAGGACCCTTCCAAGGTCGATCGATCAGCAGCCTACCTCGCGCGCTATGTCGCAAAGAACCTGGTAGCGGCGGGCATTGCCGATCGCTGCGAGCTGCAGCTTTCCTACGCGATTGGGGTTGCCGAGCCAACTTCAATCAGCATTGAAACTTTTGGCACCGGCAAGATTGCCGACAGCAGGATTGTTGAACTGGTCCGCGAACATTTTGAATTAAAACCCAAAGGCCTGATTCAAATGCTGGATCTGCTGCGACCGATTTATCGGGACACGGCGGCCTATGGGCACTTCGGTCGGGAAGAACCGAACTTTTCCTGGGAAAGAACAGACAAGGCTGACGCCCTGCGCGCCGATGCCGGACTTTAAACCTATTTCATTTATTAGTTAGCTCTGGAGTAAATCATGAGTACCGTAACTGCAACAAACAATGTAACCAGTCTGCACGACTATAAAGTCGCCGATATCAGCCTGGCTGACTTTGGTCGTCGCGAGATAACCCTGGCCGAAGCCGAAATGCCGGCTTTGATGTCACTGAGGAAGAAATACGCCGCCGAAAAGCCACTGGCAGATGCCAAGATTCTCGGCTGCATTCACATGACCGTGCAAACCGCCGTCCTGATTGAGACGCTGGTGGAACTCGGCGCTGAAGTGCGCTGGTCTTCCTGCAACATCTTCTCTACTCAGGACCATGCTGCGGCGTGTATCGCGGCCGCAGGCATTGCAGTCTATGCCTGGAAGGGTCAGACCGAGGAAGAAGGCGAGTGGTGTATCGAGCAGACTATCCTCAAGGACGGGACGCCTTGGGATGCCAATATGATTCTTGATGACGGCGGCGACCTCACCGCCATGGTGCACGACAAGTATCCTGAGATGCTTGCAAGCATTCATGGCATCACAGAGGAAACCACCACCGGTGTACATCGCCTGCTGGAAATGATGGAAGAAGGCTCTCTCAAAGTGCCTGCCATTAACGTGAACGATGCGGTCACCAAGTCCAAGAACGATAACAAGTATGGTTGTCGCCACAGCTTAAATGATGGCATCAAGCGCGGCACAGACATGCTGCTCTCGGGCAAGCAAGCGCTGGTAGTTGGTTACGGCGACGTGGGCAAGGGTTCAGCACAAAGCCTGCGTCAGGAAGGCATGATCGTCAGGATCTCCGAGATCGACCCAATCTGCGCCATGCAGGCCTGCATGGACGGCTTCGAAATCGTATCGCCTTACATCGACGGCAAGAACACCGGCCAGGCCGATGCCATTGACCGCGTTCTGTTGGACAAGACTGACCTGATCGTCACCACTACCGGTAACGTCAATGTCTGCGACAAGCACATGCTGGACGCAGTGAAGAAAGGCGCCATCATTTGCAACATCGGTCACTTCGACAATGAGATTGACACTCAGTACATGCGTGACAACTGGACCTGGGAAGAGATTAAGCCCCAGGTGCACAAGATCTATCGTGACGGTGCCGAGAACCAGGAAGATTACCTGATCCTCCTGTCAGAGGGCCGCTTGATCAACCTTGGTAACGCGACCGGACACCCGTCTCGTATCATGGACGGCTCTTTCGCAAACCAGGTACTGGCGCAGATGTACCTTTATGAGCGTAAGTTCGCCGATCTTAGCGATGACTCCAAGACGTCTGGTATCACCGTTGACGTTCTGCCCAAACACCTCGATGAGGAAGTAGCGGCATTGATGGTTGCAGGTTTCGGCGGTGTGCTTACTGAGCTCACCCCAGTACAGGCAGACTACATCAACGTAAAGGTCGAAGGCCCTTACAAGAACGACAGTTACAAATACTAAGTAGAGCGACACACAGCAATGGATTCCGAAAACTCCCCTTTCAGTATTGAGTTTTACCCGCCGCGTAACGCGGAGGGGGAATCCAGGCTGGATGCAGTACACGCAGAGCTGGCGAAACTCAATCCCGACTATTTCTCAGTCACCTATGGTGCTGGGGGATCGACCAAAACCGGAACCAGTAAGCTGGTGATGAAGTGCCAGGCCGCTGGCTCGCAGGTCGCGCCGCACTTGTCTTTCGGCGGCACCGACGAGCAAGAGGTTCTGGAGCTACTGCAGACCTATAAAGAGGCCGGCATCAAACGCATTGTCGCATTGCGCGGCGACATCCCTTCCGGCAGCGGCGCACCCATGCACTACCGCTACGCCAATGAGCTGGTGAAATTTATCCGCAAGGAAACCGGCGACTATTTTCATATCGAGGTTGCCTGCTACCCAGAGACACATCCTGAAGCCAAAAACTTCAGCGACGATGTGGCGTTTTTCAAACAGAAGGTCGATGCTGGTGCCAACTCGGCGATTACCCAATACTTTTACAACGTCGATGCCTACTTTCGATTTGTGGACTATTGTGATTCCCAGGGCATTAATGTGCCCATCGTACCTGGCGTCATGCCAATTACCAATTTCGACAACCTCAAGCGCTTTAGTGCCAAGTGCGGTGCTGAGATACCGCTGTGGCTGGGTAACCGCCTGGAAGACTTTGGTGACGATGTCACCGGACTCAAACAGTTTGGCCAGGATGTCGTCACTGAACTCTGCTACGACCTGTTACAGGGCGGCGCGCCAGGCCTGCACTTTTACTCCATGAACCTGTCCAAGAGTGTCAGTCAGATCTGGTCGGAACTGGGGCTGCAGGACCGCAATACTTGAACCCTTGTGCCCTGGCTTCAGCCTCTTTGCTTCCCTCAACTTGACGATGCCATGCGACTAACCCGGATTTACTTTTCTGAACCGCTCACAGCAGGCAGCAATGTTATGCTGCCGAAAGAGACGTCGCACTATCTTGCCAATGTGCTGCGGCTCAAGGCTGGCGACACTATCCTGTTGTTCAACGAATCTAACGGAGAATTCCTGGCGACAATCAATGAGGTCAGGAAGGGCGGCGTTAGCACCATAGTCGCAGAGCAGCGCAGAGCGCCTGCCGGCAGTGAGGTTTCTATCGAGCTAGGGCTTGGCCTCTCCAAGGGCGACCGCATGGATTACGGTATTCAAAAGAGCGTGGAGATGGGAGTAACGGCAATTACGCCGGTCAATTGCGAGTTCGGTGAAGTGCGATTCAAGCAGGCTGCGCGGGTAGAGAACAAACTCAGGCACTGGCGGCGGGTCGCAGTCAGTGCCACAGAGCAAAGCGGCCGCTTA
>Ga0255783_10003252_pt1 | contig 15594 bp, 25 predicted proteins | sample 011ome_22_FD_179981 | JGI IMG/M metagenome (GOLD analysis project Ga0255783, IMG submission 179981) | Coastal salt marsh microbial communities from the Groves Creek Marsh, Skidaway Island, Georgia - 011507BT metaG (version 2) | ecosystem: Environmental > Aquatic > Marine > Intertidal zone >... | reverse complement strand
CATCCAGAAGGCAAAAAATTATACGCACTTGATCCAAAAGATATTATGGGCATCTGGACAGGAGACAGAAGTGTGTTAGAGTATACAACACGATGAGTAATGTAATTAATTTTCCCACTGACTGCGGGTACAAAGTTTTGTTTAATTTGCCCAAAGACAAAGTAATTGCAATGCGTAAGTCAGCTGAAGACGATTTCGATATCGAAATCTCAGACGGACATGGCATAGCATATGTTAGAGCAACAGGCAAAATAACTGCTGCAAGTAAAATTAAAAAAGTTTTTCCTAGTGCTGAAATAGTTGAAACCACGCCAATATGAGTTTTACAGCGCACTTAGAATATATATTTCATATAACATGCACCAGTTGCAAATGTTATTTCACTTATGCTGTAATGCAAAAAAACTTTAAAATAGACAGAGGTCAATATTATTGTCCTAAGTGTGGAACAAAAGGCAGTGTTAAAGTCGAAGAAGAGGTATAACAATTTCAAACTTTGGTATGTTCACTTACGTGCCGAAGGAATTCGCATGTATGGAAAAGATCAAAGTGACTTGGCTTGGTATGCAAGATACAGTAGATGGAATTGTTTTTGGTGGGCAGTGAGCAACAGTAAAACCCACAATATAGATGGAACGTATTTTAAATATGATTAGTATTGGTATAAATGGATTTGGTAGAATAGGTCGTTGTGTGACACGTCACATAATGGATCAACGCAGTGATATGCAGATAGTGCAAATCAATGCTACAGGCGGCAGAGAAACAAACATGCATCTGCTCAAGTATGATAGTGTACATGGTAGATATAATGGCGCAATACATGATCCTATACTGTGGACTGAAGAGCGTGACATTGCAAAAATTAAGTGGGCTAATGTAGATGTAGTGCTAGAATGTACAGGTGCATACAACAACGGTGTACAGTGTATACATCATACAATCAATGGTGCTAAGAAAGTTGTTATAAGCGCACCTGCAAAGGAATGTAAACGCACAGTTGTATATGGTGTTAATCACAAAGACATAGACAAAAATGAACGTGTTGTAAGCAATGCCAGTTGTACCACAAACTGCCTAGCACCGCTTGTTAAAGTATTAGATACACACCTAAACATTAAACGTGGTCAAATGACAACCATTCACAGTTATACTGGTGACCAAGCAACCATAGACAAAAAACACAAAGATCCGTATAGGGCTAGAGCAGGCGGTGTTAACATTATTCCCACTAGTACTGGCGCCGCAAAAGCGTTAGACTTGGTTTATCCCAATGTACAAGGAAAGATCAAAGGCAGTGCAATACGTGTTCCTACTCCAAATGTAAGTTGTGTGGATCTAACAGTAGAAGTAGAAAAAGAATGCAGTGAACAAACTGTAAACGAATTTATGAGATTAAGTGCTAACAACGAAATGCGTGGAATAATTGGGTATGATGCACAACCACTGGTAAGCAGTGACTTTAATACAACCAAAGAGAGTTGTATTTTTGCACCAGATCAAACAAGAGTGGTTGACAATCACCTGGTTCGTGTGTTAGCATGGTATGATAACGAATGGGCATTTAGTTGCAGAATGGCAGATGTTGCCGCACACATGATGAGGATTTAAAATGAAAGACATTTGGGTAGAAAAGTATCGACCTAAGACAGTAAGTGAATATGTGTTTAAAGACGAAGCACAAAAACATCAAGTAAAAACATGGGTCACTGATGGTGGCATTCCACACTTGTTGTTTAGTGGTAGTGCTGGTACAGGCAAAACAACACTTGCAAAAGTTCTTATCAATGACTTGGGTGTACAAGAAGCTGATGTACTTCTAATCAACGCAAGTCGTGACAATGGTGTTGATCTTATTAGACGTAAGATCACAAACTTTAGTGAAACTATGCCTTGGGGTGATTACAAAGTTATCTTGCTTGATGAGGCTGATTATATCAGTGCAGAAGGACAAGCGGCACTGCGTGGTGTAATGGAACAATATCATCAAAGTGTGCGTTTTATTCTCACATGTAACTATCCCAATAAGATTATTCCGGCACTGCACAGCAGATGTCAAGGCTTTCATATTACCAGTTTAGACACAAATGAATTCACTGCACGAGTTGCAGAGATATTGATTGAAAACGGTGTTAAGTTTGAACTGGACACACTGGACAGTTTTGTTCGTGCAACATATCCAGACTTGCGTAAGACTATTAACAATGTGCAAATGGCAGTTGTAGATGGCGAATTAAAGCAAGCGGAACAAAGTGATCAAGACACAGGCTGGCGCATCAAAATGGTTGACTTGTTTAAAGCAGGACAAGTGCGTGAAGCTCGCAAACTTATTATTGCAAACTGTAGAACTGACGAATATGAAGAGATGTATCGTTGGTTATATCGTAATGTAGAGTTCTTTGGTAACACAGAGGACAAACAAGATGAAGCAATCATTGTTATCAGAAACAGTATGGTCAAGCACACACAAGTTGCTGATCCTGAAATAAATCTTTCAGCTACACTAATAGAGCTAATGAATCTATGAAGAAGGTAGCTGTGTTTGGTGATAGCTTTTTATCATACTCAGGACCTGATCCTTTAAAAGGAGAACATTGGCTACAACGTTTGGAAATGAGAAAAAATTGCACAGTATACAACAAATATTCTCAAGGCGGTAGTGGGCCTCTGAATGCTATTGCAAACTTTTACAAGTGGCAAAGCAACAAAGAATCAAAAACATATGACCTATTAATTTTTGCTTGGAGTCAACCTAGTAGACTTTTTCATAAAATTGTTGAGGATATAAATTTTTTTAGTGCTCAGCATGAGGTGGCTAGACAGAAACCCGAGTTCAAAAAAGTATATGAATCAGCACATGAGTACCATTCTAATTTTTACATACATCAATATGAAGATATGAAACTTGCTGGAGTGCTCCAATGGTTTGACAAAGTATTGTGCAGAGACTTTTCCCATAAAAAAATAATACATTTTCATAGTTTCAGTGCTGGTGTTGAGTTTGCAACAGGAGACACACAACTTATACAAAATCAATATCTCTATCATAGATTTGCAAGTGGTGTAACAATGTATCCAAGTCTAATGTGGTTTAGTGAAAATGATCCAAAATATAATGCAAAGCAACAATACAGAGATCAAAGGAATGGACATCTTAGCAATCCTGACCATGAAATTATTTACAACAAACTTATTGAAGCAATAGATATGAATGCTGGTGATGAATGTTTACTTACTGATGCAAAGCCACAATACATCATGGACAAATATGTAGATGTTTGGAAGTTATTAGATATAAGTTCCTAGTACAAACATACCGCCTGCTCGGTAACAACCTATAAAATACTCTGTTTACGCTAAATACTAGCGCAGACAGAGGAGTACTTTAATGGGCGATGCATTCAAATTGATTGCAGATGTTGGTTTTCCAATCGCGGCAGCTGGTGCTGCTGGCTACCTAGTTTTCCTCACAATAAAATTTATTCTCGACGGTGTTACAGGAAGTGTACAAACACTGGCAGGTATCATTAAAAGTTTGGACAATCGTGTACAAACAATGAACAATGATCTTGTTAAAATTGATGCACTTATGAGTCATGCATTAGGAGTGAGACCCAATGTTGATCGTATTGCCGCCAACGAGGGTAAAGATGACGCACGTAAAGACTGAGGAGAGAAATTATGATGTGGGTAGACTATACAATCGACAGCTTGCCTGGCGGTAAAGGCTTTACAGTTAAAGGCGACTGGGAAGGCGAAGTTATGGGAAAATTAGCAGACGGTAGCAGTAAAGATAATTGGTTGTATAAACCAGGAGATCGTTTTATTGTTAACGAAAGCGGTTGGCTTATTAGATGTAATCCAGAAGACGAAGCTGCAAGAGCATCTGATCAGGAAAGTTAATGAGTCAGTTTGCTGACTGGGTTAACCAGTATGGATTTCCTATTGTTGCGGCAGTAGGACTTGGATATTTCATATATTATATTTGGGTATGGGCAACAACAAAGGTTAAACCTGTGATAGGTGCGGCCATGGGTGATCTAATAGACCTAGTGGACAGAATAAGAATGTTAGATAACGATATGATACGTCTAACACAAAAGTTAAACAGCGTATTAGAATTTAAAGAAGAATATGAAAAGATGACAGGCAGAAAAATGGACATCGATTTAGACGATATCGAAAACCAGAAAGTGAGAGACAATGACAAAAATATTAGAAGGAATAAAGGTAGCTGAGCAATTACCAGCAGATTATCCAATGGTAGAGGGTGTATCTGATGCACCACTACACACTAACCAGTATGAAGCAAACAAGCCTATTAGGAAATTTCTAGAAGGTAGAGAATATTTGCTCAAGCAACTAGTAGAAAAACTTACTTCGTAGTTGCAATAAAAACTCCATTCCAATCAGAGGGTAGATCCTGTGTTTTCATATATTCACAGCGTTCTATCCACATGTCGTAATAGCCTTCCATCTTGTGATCAAAGTGATCATGCAATAAACGACACTTGGCAATAGCATCGTCAAAACGTTGTGCTTGGTAGTCTTCGTGCATTTGTTGATGTTTACGTTGTGCCGCTGCCCATGCTGGAATTGTATCATCCAACACAGTCCAAATACCAATACCAACAGTTTTTCCTTTTACAGCAAGGTCATCTACTTTGAGGTAGAAGAAGTCGTCTTTGGTTTGTTGGTATGTCGCATCTCCAACAAGTAATACACATCCGTATTCTTTACACTTGCTTTCAATACGAGCGGCTGTACTGACCGAGTCTCCAAGTACATCGTAACTGTGTCTTTGTGTACTTCCCATCTCTCCCAAATAGCCAAGCCCAGTATTGATACCAGCACCCATACCAACAGGTGGCCTACCTTCACTGGTGATTTTATCATTGAACTTCTCCACTGCTTTGAGCATGTCTAGACCACACTGCACAGCGGTGCGTGGATGATTAGGATCATCTATAGGTGCATTGTGTACATGCATACTAGCATCTCCAATATACTTGATTATCATTCCGTCCATGTCCAGAACAGGTTGTGTAATGGCATCCATGTAGCCATTCATAATCTTTGTTAGCCCTTTTACATCGTCACCAAAACTTTCTCCTAGTGGTGTAAAGCCACGTAAGTCACTGAAGCATATGCTAACTTCTTTCTTCATACCGTCTTTTATAAGTGCAGGATTCTCTTGTAACATACGCACAACTGTAGGTGATGCATATCCAGCAAATTGTTTTTTGATCTTTTGCTTTTCAAAGAACTCTAATACAAATCTTGTAAACACTGCATGTAAGCCAACCAGTACTACTGCAACTATTGGCATAGTGCCATCTATTAGATACAAGTAATTGGTCCATGCATACCAAACACCATATACAATACCACCAGCAAATCCAATTAGGCTGATTCCTGCAAGCCAATAGGGCGAATAGCGTCCAAGTATAACGATCAAGAATCCAATACTAAATGTAGTGGCTAATTCTAAAATAAATGCCCAATACGGACGAGATATTGTGTCTCCATCCATAATATTTTGTAACGATACAGCCGCAGGCATATAGTTGTATTGTCCGCCTTTTGGACTTGCAATTATACCGCTAATACCATCTGCACTTGGTCCAATAATAACAGTTTTACCTGCCAGCATATAAAAATGTTCTTCTTCTGCGGCACTGATAGTCTCGAACTGTTTATTCCAGCGCAACCATATTCTTGCGTTAGGATCTGTTTGTATAATAGGATATCCAGGTACACGCATTTTGTCAATGCCGCCTGCATTTGATTTAACTTGATAGCTGGGTTCTCCAACAGCAACACGTATAACTTCAATTGCTAGTGCAGGATAAACATCTTCTCCTATACGCATTAACATAGGCAAACGCCTTACTACACCATCTATCTCTGGTACTGTGTTTAGTACGCCAACACCATCTGCATACTCGCCAAACTCAGCTATTGGACCTAGCATGCCTTGCCATTCAAACAAGAACGGAAGCGGGTCACCTATCTTAGCAACACCTCTAGGAACACCATTACGATTAGCACTGAAACTTCCGTTCTGTGCAATAACAACACCATTGCCATTGATTGCTTCCAAGAGTTCTTGGTCACCGCCTAGTCTATCATATTCACTAAACAGTACGGGCAACACAATTATGCCAGCACCTGCTTCTCTGAGTTTCCATATTATATCTGCAAGAACATCACGCTTCCAAGGCCATTGTCCATATTTTTCAATAGCATGTTCATCTATTTCAACAATAGCGATGTCTCTGCTTTGTATAGGTTCATCGTATTGTTGTAGGAGGTCAAAACTTTTGAGTCGTGCAGTTTCTACAACAAAGTTATTGCTGTAGTGAAATGCAGTTACCAACAATACTGTTACAAATGCCAATGTCCAATGTGTAATAACTTTCATAACATTACTTATTAATTTTGACTCACAGTTACTGAACAACCATTACCATTAGTACAAATACCTGTCAGGCTGTAAGTCTTGCTTGTGGTTGTGTTATTAGTAGTCTGATTGCTGATCACTGAATAAGCACCGCCACCGTTTGTGAGATCAACTTCAAATGAATGTCCCATAGTTCCACGTTGACTAGCATCAACTGTATGCCCATCACCTGTAAGCACTATGTCTGCCCATTGTTGACCGCCATTGCCACGTTGATATAACTCAACATCATTGTTGTCACCTTGTATTTCAATAAAGCCATCGTGTCCTGCTTTACCTCTTTGTGTATGTGTCACACCATTGTTATCACCATTTACAACATTTGCTATGTGATGTCCAGCGCCACCTCCACCACCTCTGTTTTCATCAGTTTGATAACTGTCTAGAATATTGTTATTGCCTGTAACAGTCCAGTATACTTCGTGGTCACCAGTTTCGTCACCGTCTACAGTGTTATCATCGTGTTTGCCTTGCCAAGCATTGACAGCATTGTTATTTCCTGATACTACAACACGGCTAAAGTTATTGTCTGATTCCTGATAACTGTCTAAGTCATTGCTGTCTCCGTCGGCTTCAGCATACGATTCGTTGGAATCACCTTTTTGGTATATTACTATTGTATTGCCATCATCGCTGTAACTACTACCAGCTTCAGCGTGAGCATCATTGTTGTCACCTAGTTGTGTAATGCTCATTGTACAGTCTTCACCGTGGCAGTCTATCACAGCCGCATTATTATCGCCAGTTTGTGTAAGAGTGCTACTACTATCTCCTACATCAGCATTGTAAAATCCAAGGGTATTGTTGTTGCCTGTTTGTGTATAAGTGTATGTAGACGGACCAAGACTTCCTAGCAGTCCTTTGTTTGATAGGTTATTCAAATCACCAATTTTGTTGTTTTCGCCGTCTTGAGTAATAGTCACAGTGACATCGTCACCTATCTGATTGAGATAGATTTCATTGGCACTAGTAGGTGCGCTGAGTAATAGTAATACTGTTGTTATTACCAACCCCGACATCATATTCATAAATTGTCCAATCTTGTTGTTGTAAATCTAATACATAACCGTACAGTGTACTTAATCGTAATTGAAAAAAGTTATCTCCGGCATTGTCTTCACGCCTCACTAAGTGAGTATCATCTTGTAGTTCATAAAATATTCCAGATTTAAGATCTAGTCCTTCCTTCTTCACAGTAAAAAAGGCTTGGTTTTGTTTAAGCAGTTCGTCTTTAAAAATTTCCATAAGTGCAGCATTGAGTTGATCTAGCATGTCATATAATACATCTGCCAACATGTAGTCTGTTTCATCTAGTTGTGTTTTCCAAATGCCTTCGATACTGTCAGTGAGTGCATCTACGTCTAATGCATCAAAATCTAAGAAGTCTAATCCTAAAAAATCAAACATTTTTCTTCGTTGTAATCTTATTTCATCTTCTTCTTCGTCATATGGTTTCTTTTTTCTCAGTATTAACAGTTGACTTATCATCTTTTCATCTAAGTCTAGTACCAATGGCTTACTAGGAGGTTGACTGCTTATGCTTGTAATAGTAGTTTGAAATGCTTGATTCATTATTACAAACCCTGCATCAGTTTCTACTTCAATCTCTCCTGTGTAGCACATACCCTCTTCGTCACAACTAGGTAACAGTGTAATCATACTGCCGCCCACTTCGTCAACAACCATTACAAAATCTGTACCACGCACACCAATAGTTGCACTAGGTGTTCTGATCTTGACATTTTGTTTGAAGTTTTTTGCTATTTGCCCGCTGGCATATCTCACAGTACCAATAGTAGCACGTAGTCCTAGTGCCGCTTTGCCGTTGGCTGGATCATACACAAACTCGTCGATTAGTAATCTGCTGTGTTCAGTGATATCAACACGGGTGTCGTCAATAAAGTCAATCTGCATTTGTCCTCGAGCAGTGACAGCTGTGTCCATGCTCATCACACCAACACCTGTATCACCGTTGATTACTTCATTGTTTCTTTCTAATACACCACTGCCACGAATTTTACCTATTGCACCTGCATCAACATTTGCTAGTGCTATAGTTGGCAGTAATAAAAATATACTAGTCAGTTTGGCTAATAGTGACATCTTGATCATCGCCTGTAAACGTTGCGTCTACTGTGTTGTCGTTTATACCGCCTTGTGTAATATCGTAAAAACTGCCGCCGCCGGTTACTGTCAGGTTAACTGTGTGTCCGTTGGTACTTCCGTCACCGTCTATATCAAAGGTAAATTCGTTTCCTGCATCACCATTTGTACTGTTAGTTGACAAGCTAGTACTGTTGTTTGATACTACTGTAATTGCAGCACTTTCACCATCTACTGCGGCATTAACAATATTATCATCGCCTGTGATAGTAAATGATATTGATGCTGAATCAGCATCAGCAGTTTCACCTATATCAAAATCATATGTGTTGTCGTCACCTGTTGTAGTTATGTTTAGTGTTACAGTTTCACAGTTACCTACACTTGCACTACTACACTTTAAATCAACAGTGTTGGTATTTCCAGTAAATACCCATGTACCTGTGTAAGTAGCACCTTTAATAACTGCTGCTATGTCGTTGTTGTTGCCTGTTTGTGTAATAGCAAAAGTCATGTCATCTCCATTTAGTACGACATCTGTTGTGCTATCACCAAAATCGTTGCCAGATCCATCTTGTGTAATATCTAAATCTAAACTATCACCAACTTGGGTTATATAAATCTCATTCGCTAATGCAGGTGTAACTAACAAAATAAGTAGACTGCTTAAAATAAAATTTTTCATATTGTGTTCACTCTCTATTTGGTTAAACTATTGTTGTCCAAACTGTTTGAATTTCCAATAATTTTTTCTCTCGCCTTCATAGATCATTTCAACCACCCCTGCTTCTATTGCAGCTCTCACTGCATAGTTCACTGGTTCATTGACACTCCAACCAATTTCACTTTCAACAATCTTGGTACCGAGGTCTAAAAATTTAAACACGTCTGTACCTGATCTATAACTAGCAATAGTTTTTTCTGTGGCAACACTTAACATTACTCTACCTGTGCTAACACTTACTAATCTAATTACTACGGTCACTGTATCTATTCTATATTCGTCCTGCATTCCTATTCCAAGGTAACGTGCTCCTGCACCTCCCATTGCAACGTTACTGTCGTATCCAACAATACCGCCTTCTAGTAATAAGCCTGCAAACAACATAGGCTTGAGCGGAGTAGGACCAGTTGATTTTTCTTTTTCATACACTTCTCTGGTGTTACGTATCAATTGACGTTCCTTGACCAAGTTATCTAAACCAACTCTTTCAACTACATCAAACCAACTTGCACCACCTACATCTTGTAGTGCTTTTATTACCCATACTTCACTGCCTTGCGTTACTGCACTACTCAAGTTTGCTAATCTATCACTGGGTTTACGTTGTCCGGTTTTATCCATAAAATTGTAAACAGCGATAGTTATCTTTTTACCATCCAGTTCAGGCACAGCATCCAGCCGAATCTGTTCCGGACTACTTTGTAGTCTAGCAGGTCCTGCATTATCTTTAATACTCTTGGCTGCGTTGTAGCCGGAGCATCCAGATAAAGCAATAAAAGTGAGTAATATTGCTAATTTTCTAATCAAAAGTTAAAGTCTCCCGCACCTGGAATAGTTATTTCTGTGTAGCCATCTGGACCATCTACAATCAATGTAATATCGCCTGATGTTGGATCTTTGCTCCACGTAATAGTATTCCCTTCTACTTCTGCTGTACCTGTATTACTACATGTATCTCCACATTCAGCAAACATATTGTCCACCATTTGTTTTGATAATGTAGCATAGATACGTGATTCTAAATTGCGTATAAATTTGTTTAATACACTATTATCCAACTCACGTTCTATTCTATCAGCTTCAGCTTCTGCTTCTTTACGGAGGTCTTCTTGTCGATTAAACTGTAATTGTTCTACGCTAAGTACATGTGTACTGTAACCATTGCCGTAGTGAAACGCAGGACTTTTAAAGCCCCAAGTTAATTCAGCTACTGCACACGCAGGCACCAGTATAAAAAAGGCACATATGGCGTATAACAATTTTTTCATAGTCACTCTCCGCTGTTATTTATAAATAGGTGTAAATATTTTTACACCAATAGGTAAAAAAATGCGTATTTTATACAACTATTTATCGAGGAAAGCATGGAACCCAAACATCTAAAGCACATTATTATTAAAAGTGAACAAGAACGAGAACGAATGAAACAAGAGCAAGATGCACTGTGGGAAGCATTAGATGTGTTTGACATTGTTAAAGAAAACTTCCCAGAAGCACTACACGAAAGACTTGCGCAGGTTGAACAAGATGCAATTGTTGATGCATTGTATAAAACACAAGGAAATCAAAAACAAGCGGCTGAAAAGTTAGGTATGGGCAGGACTCTTCTTATACATAAAATTAAAAAGTATAATTTAAATATGAACGTATTCAAAGGTAGGTGATTACCACCTACCTTGTCCTAGTCCTATGATCCAAATAATAAAACTAATGATCAAAGTCATTCCGGCAGCAAGAGCTAAACCAATAATCCATTCTAAGATTTTTTGTTTTCTTTCTTCTGCGGCGTAAACTGCCGCTTTACGTTCTCGACGCATTCTTGCTTCTATTTCAACAATTTCTTTCCATGCTGAAGGTCCGTAAAATAAACTAATGTGTGAACGTAATTCTTCACGCATTTCTTTTGCTTTTTGTTGGTGTCCCCAAACTTCAAGGGCATTTTGTTCAACTTGGCTTGCACCAAATATTTTTTTAAACATTGGCGGATTTTCTGCTTGTCTATGCGCAAAATCCAAATCACTCATTGACGTAGCCCACTGTTGTAGTGTGCCTGCCATATCATGTAAGTTTTTGCCTGTGTCTATAGCTGATTTAATGCCACGATATGCGGCGGTTGCCATACCTATTGCTGAAACCGGATCTATCATACTTGTCACTCTCACTCACGTACTAATAGTACTATACGTATTTAAAGAAGAAATGTGAAAAATAAAGCTGATATTTAAAGAAAAAGGTTGACAAGTAAGACATCTTGCTGTATATTATAAGAGTAAGTTAAGCAAAGAGGTGATAAATGCAAATCAAAGGTGCAATGACTGTTTTAGAAAGACGTGCTAAGTTTTATGGTAAAACTGTTGACTGGCTAATTGATGCTATGGATAATCACATGGATGAAAACCTGCGGGTCACTGAAGCATATGAAGTTTATAAACAGCATCATGGATATGTTTGGTGTGGCATTAATGGTCATGGTTGGACAACTCCTGAAAAGAACCGTGAAGAAACCAATGTTTACTTTGGTTACGGACATCAGTTAGAGTTGAACTTATAAGAGTAAGCAACGGAGTTATTAAAATGTATCAAGTTGAATATGGCTACTATAACTATCCAAAAAAGATACGCTACTTCCAAACATATGAAAGTGCTCGAAAGTACTTTCACTACATCGGCAAACAAAAAGGTGTAAAGAAAGTAGAACTTACAGTACAGGAGGCACTGCGCCAATGACAGACGATGGTGTGCCAGTAATACTTGAAGATCTTACTGTTCAACAAGTTGAAATGCTGAATAAAATTTGGAGTTTTGAAACTGCTGAACAACTACAAGAGTTCAGAAATACACTGCCAATTTTTCGCAAACAAGAACTAGACACTCTTGTGCAAATGATTATAATGGAATTAGAAGGCGTTCGTGCCGAAGAGGATCTGAGCATGGCTCAGAATATGCTACGTGAACTTGGATACAGAGTGTAAAACTATCACTGATGCAAATCCCAACATGTTGATACCTTGGTATCTCATGGCGGCATATGCATACTATGAACTTGACGATTCTTTTTTAAGTGACGGCATGTTTGATAGTATGGCAAAAGAAATACATGCCAAGTGGGATGATATCGAACACTTTCACAAACATTTGCTAACTCGTATGGATCTTGTAGCAGGTACATACTTGGGCAAATACCCCGAACGGGTAAAAGGCGCTACAAAACATTTGTTGGAAAAAGGAGTAGAAAAAGGTTGACATATACCTAAAATATGTTATAAATGTAATTGGTCAAGTAGGACCGCTAACTTAATGGGTAGGATACCCGATGTATAAGGAAAACTTTATGAAACTGACTATTCAATCTGGACCCGCACCAGCGAAAAAAACTGCGAAAAATCGAGTGCGTGATGTACTTGCAGAAACCCTTGACCAAATGCTGGTCAATCATTGGGTTAAAATTTCCAAAACAAACAGACTTGCTAAGAAGTACAGCGGCAATTACAATTGTCCTGCAACTAATTTAGTTGCTCGTTATAAAAAAGAACTTGGCAGTCAAGTTGATTATACCTGTTATCGTGATACTAACGATGACCTTATTATTCAGCGTACACGGTAAGGAGACATACAATGAGTGAACTTTCTTACGCAACCCGTGTTAACAAAGAATACGAAACCAGCGAGAGTAACTTTGTTACTCTCCAGCAACGTCTAAACGAAGCACTAGACAAAGCACCATTTTTTGCCGCACAACTGGATCAGATTGTTACACGTTTTAAACGTATTAACACTCAATGGGAAAAGTTCAGTGATCTTCAACTGTGTCAAGCACAGATGACTCCACTGGATAAAATTCTTATTGATGCTAGTATGCAACGACAGCCCAATATGCGGCACGTACTAGAAATCCTACAAAATTTCCGTGAAACAATGGTCATGGCTATCCAAGTTTATGTAAACGAAGATGGCAACTATGTGGCATGGGACGGGCAGCACACTGCACTGGCACTGTACATTCTTGCTACCAAAGTGTTTGGTAATCGACTTGGTAACTGTCAAGTTCCAATTGTTGTGTACTGCACCAGTCAGAAACTTGAAATTCGTCGTAACTTTATTTTGTTGAACGGTGATGCAAAACAGCCATTGGACTTTATTGATACCTACAAGCAAATGGTTTATGGTGTTAAAGTTGATGGTGCCACTGATCAAGAGTGGGTAGACACTGCACAGAAAAATGATTATTTTCGTGATGCAGACTTGTTTGCTACCAACAGCAAGTTTGGCGATGATGACGAAACAGGAGCATTTACATTGCTGGCTGACACCACAATGAGCAAGAGTTTGAAAACTCGCAAGCATCCTGAAGTAACACGCATGTTCTGCGATTATTGGACACGACTCAATGCCAAGCGTCCAGTTGAAGCTAAGGAAGCTCGTCAGTTGTTTGAGTTCTTTAACTTGTGTTATGAACAAAACATCACAGTTGACGACGATTACATCAGTGAGTTTGTGGAGTTTACACAAACATTTGAAGCAGACTTTAGTCCTAACGGAATGTTTTGGGCCAAAGTAAAAGATGCTTATGAAAGCTGGTATGCCAAAGCCAATCCTGACAGCTATCGTGATTGGGGTGTACGAGGGTTTACTACAGAGATGCGCACAGGACTTCCGTTCTTGATTGCACAAATGCGCAAAGATACAAATCTGCAAGCACCCAACTATACGCCAAACAATGGCTTTACAGTTGCCAAAGAGGATCTTTGGAATGACTAAAAGGTTGCTTACACAAGCAGACTTGAAAATGAAAAGTCCGGGAGTACTGCGTGAGCAGTACAACCGTGACGCCAAGTGTATGCTTGAAGATTGTGATAATGCACTCAGTGTTTTTGATGGTCCAGGCGGCAACATACTGTGTGCTGAACATCAATTGGAGTGTGTTGAATTTGGCGGCATGGGCAAACCAGAACGTCCACACACATTCTACAGAGGATGGGAATGCTCAAACTGTGGTTATGATCCACGTGAAGATGAAGTAAGATTTGGTCATGTAGAAGATCAGTTTGTGAGACAACGAGCTATGCGTGGTGTTATGCATGGTGACCATATTCATTTGAAAAGCAAAGGTGGTGCAGACACAGAGGACAATATCAATACATTATGCGTACTGTGTCACATGGCTAAAACTTATATTGAGGGAGACTTTAAAGGGAAAAAGGGAGGCTGATTTCCAATAGGTTTTCAGCCTGCTGAACTTAGATTACTTTCGGTTCCAGATACCCCAGAGTACCCAGATAGCAATCAAGCCCATTAGGCCTTCTGCGCCTAGCGTTGAAAGCATACTGCTTACATTTGCTACTACGCTTACTTCAGGAAAGAAAGGGATCGCACCAAGACCTAGTACTTCTACTACGATCATAAGAGCGGCAATACTAATGCCAACTTCTGCAAGTGCCCCTGCCCAACCTTTTACTTTGTTGATTATTTCCATAATAATCTCCTTGTAGTTTGCGTGTGTACTACACCCGCAAGTTTATTTACAAAAAATTAACAGAAATATATTCTTAGTAAGAGTTCATGGTGCGCTATTTTGTAGCAGATAAACCACACAAAAAGGTTGACATAAGATATCTTGGTGTTATTATATATATGTAGAAGGAGACATAAATGCTTTATAGTGTAATTGGTGGTACGAAAACAGAACGAAAAGCAGTTACTGAAGCACTATGGTTTGCCAAAGAATATTGGTTGCCGCGACATCGTAAACTTGTTGTTGATGTAGAGATTACCAAGCATTTAGATGTTGATGCTGACTGTTTAGAAGGCGACGATGATCGCGAATATGAAATCCGTGTTAAGCGTGGACTTAATTATGAGGATTTAGTTACAGCAATCTTTCACGAATTTGTACATGTTAAGCAAGATGTACTCAAGGAATATCCCATGTTTGAATGCAGTGATATTGATTACTTTGATCGTCCTTGGGAGATTGAAGCATATGCTGAGCAAGAAAAAATGTTAAAAAGTTTCAAAAAACTTGCAGAAAAAGGTTGACAAGTAAGACGTCTTACTGTATATTATAAGAGTAAGTTAAACAAAGAGGTGACATTATGCAAAACGAAATCCAAACATTGATCCAAAAATGTAAAGCAGACTATGTTAAATTCGCTACAGCAGGCGGACGTGGCACACCAGAGCCAGACAGCTACTTTGGTAAAACACTTGCTAACTTTGAAGATAGTTTTACTATCAAAGAAGGTAAAAAGTACATTAAGATTATACGTGAAAACGGTGTGTGGGGCTTTATTGTTAAAGAAGATGG
>Ga0255783_10003241_pt1 | contig 15628 bp, 18 predicted proteins | sample 011ome_22_FD_179981 | JGI IMG/M metagenome (GOLD analysis project Ga0255783, IMG submission 179981) | Coastal salt marsh microbial communities from the Groves Creek Marsh, Skidaway Island, Georgia - 011507BT metaG (version 2) | ecosystem: Environmental > Aquatic > Marine > Intertidal zone >... | reverse complement strand
TAAACTCCATGCACTAACTTATATCAGTTTTTCTAGAGTTTTTTTTAAATTTTTATAATTTAGAGATTTTTCAAACTTTTTATCATTAATTATAATCGTAGGAGTAGCATTTACTTTGAATTTTTTAGCACCCTCGATTCGATCATTCAAAACAAAATCTTCAATATTTTTATCAGAGGTACATTTATTAAAATCAACTGTAATGCCTTCTGATGCTAAAAATTTTTTTAAGTTTTCATTAACCTCGTTAACAGTTTTGCCCTTGATCCACTTTGGCTGGTTAAGATACAAGGTATTTAAAATGTCTGAGTTACCATCATTTTTACATTGAGCAATTTTTGATGCATTAAATGCAGCTATATCTAATGGAAAATGTCTAAATTCAATCTTTGCAAGACCTTTATCGATGAAATCTTTTTTTAAATCCGGCAACACATTAATGTGAAAATTTGCACAATGACTACAGGTTAGAGATTCATAAGCAATAATACTAATTTTGGCATCTTTATTACCAATTATAATTCTATTTATATCTTTTGAGCTATCTGCACTAACAATTGAAGATTGGAATAAAATTAATAAGAAAACTGCAATAATTTTTTTCATTTTTGTTTAAATACTTTTGTAAGCTCAATTAATGATTTTTTAATCTTGTCATTTTTAATATCATTTATCTTAGTTTGATATTTCTTAATTGTCACATTTTTTTCAGTGTCATCATTTGAGGTAAAAATGTTCTGATCATCATCAAAACTAATAAATTTTAGTTTTTCAACAACAGAATATCCAAAAAAACTATTCATCTTATCCATGATATCTTTTTTTGAGTATTCCATATCAACTTCATGACCTCTTTTTACCATAACTAGCAAAGTGCTTACTCCAAATCGATTGGAATTTTTAAAAGATTTTGGATAACAAATTTTGAATAACTTTTCACCGACAATATATTTCCAGTTATTTAAAGTTTCAGAATAAATATGACCTTTTTTGTTAATAATTTTTTTAACATTTTTTGGCAAAGTATCTCTAAATGATCTTAAGCCTTGAATGACAGTGTTTCTCTGCTTAGTATTATTTTTAGATTGCATATGAAAGATCCAACAATAACAAATAAAATTCTTAAATGGTACGATTTAAATAAAAGATCTCTTCCATGGAGAAAAAAAGTTTCTCAAGAAAAAAAGGAATATTACACACTTATAAGTGAATTTATGCTGCAACAAACCCAAGTTGCTACTGTCATACCTTATTTTCAAAGATTTATAAAAAGTATCCCAAATATAGAAAAGTTATCTAAGTTTAATGATGAAAAATTGATTAAGCTATGGGAAGGTCTCGGATATTATTCAAGAGTAAGAAATTTAAAAAAGACAGCACAAATTGTTGTTAAAGATTTTAATAAAAGATTACCTCAAAGTTTTACAGATTTAAAATCTCTTCCTGGTATTGGAGACTATACAGCAAGTGCTATCTCTGCAATTGCATTCAATAAACCATTAATTCCTTTGGATGGAAATATTGAAAGAGTGTTGAAAAGACTTTTGTATTTAAAAAAACAAAATCAAATTAAAAAAGAAAATTTACAAAAGTATAAAAAAGTCTTTGAAATCTCAGTTAATAGATCTAGTGATTATGCACAAGCTTTAATGGAATTAGGAGCTTTGATTTGCAAGCCCGTAAATCCATTATGTAAACAATGTCCAATATTAAGAAAATGTGAGTCATTTAGAAATCAAGATTTTGAATTGGTAAAACTTAAAAAAAAAGACAAACAAACTTTTTATAAATTAAATGTTTATAAAAAAAATGATCAATATCTATTAATTAAGAATGATAAATTCAATTTTTTGAAAAATTTTGATATTTTTCCAATGGAGGAATTAATAAGCCCTAAAAATTTCAATAAAGATTTAAATTTTAAAATATCAAATATGAACATGAATATTAAGATTGAATACAAAAATAAATTTAATTTAGACGGTAAGGTTCATTGGATTGATCCTAAAAAACTTCAAAAGTATACACTTCCAACTTTTACAAAAAAAATAGTAAAATTTTTAGAAAATCAAAAATGAAAAAAATAGCAATAATTGGAGCTGGTATTTCAGGTTTATACCTAGCTAATTTGTTTAAAGGTAATAAAGATTATCAAATTACAATATACGAGAAAAAACAATCAATAGATACAGAGGAAGGTTATGGAATACAGTTATCTGTGAATAGTATTAAGCTTTTGAATAAAATAGGCTTTAATTCATTACCCGAGGAAGAAAAATTCAATCCAAAGAAAATTGATTTTTACGAAATAAGAAATTCAAAAAAAATATGCGATCTAGAAATTTCGAAATTTAATTCTGAAAATTGTAAATATACAACTTTAAAAAGATCAAAACTTCTTAAGTTCTTAAAAAAAAATCTAGGTGATGAAGTAATTAGATATAACCACAGTGTTGATCAAATTGAATATGATAAAGATTTAATAACCCTGACTTTTGATAATCAAAAAATCAATTGTGATTATTTAATTGTTTCAGATGGAGTTTTTTCAAAAAGCAAATCCTTGATTTCAAATAACCAATTTAAACCCATTTATAATAATTGTGTTGCCATTAGAGCTAACATCTCAAAAAATAATCTTCATAACATTGATAATGAAAATATTTCTTTATTTTTAGGGTCAAATTTTCATTACGTAGTTTATCCATTAAATAGAGATCACAACTTAAATTTTATTGGAATATTGAAATATAAATTAAATTCCAATGAACTAGCAAATCAAAAACTTAGTGAAGAAAGTTATTTTGTAGAAGCTATAAAAAGTAAATTAAATCAAAAAATTTCTGCCTCACTTTTTGAAAGTCTTCAAAACGTTAAAGTATTTCCAGTTTTTGTAAGTAAAAATTTTTACAATACTCCTCAAAATATATTTTTAGTTGGAGATGCCTTTTTTGCACTTTCTCCTTCTTTTGCTCAAGGTGCTTCGCAATCAATAGAGGGGAGTTACGAATTATATGAGAGTATAATAAATAATGTTAATTTTCATAACAAACGTTTGCAAAGAATAAAAATGATTAACAATCGGTCTAATTTTAATCAATTCGCTTTTCATTTATCAAATCCGATATTGACTTTATTTAGGAATATTTTTTTAAAACTTTTAACTAAAAATAAAAAATTTTTAGAGAGCTATTTAGGTAAAGTTTATAAAAATTAATTTTTTGAAATAAATTTTTGTCTTAGATAATCTATTGGATGTATTCTTCCATTGATATCACAATGCCAATAAGTCCATCCATTACAGCTTTCTGCACCTAAAATTGTTGCTGCAACTTTGTGGATAGAGCCCTCTGCTTGATTATGTTTGATACTTCCATCAGCCATAATTCTTGCAGTTATCTTTTTTTTGTTATCAAATATACTCGTACCTGGTTTAATAATTCCCAATTCAACTAATGACCCAAAAGGAATCCTTGGTTTTGATCGATTGTTTTTGAGTGTATCTAGTAAATTATCTTCAAAAGGCTTTGTATTTTTTAATCTTTGTTCTGCAGCTTTAAAATAATTTTTTTCTTTTTCTATACCAAAATAATTTCTTCCTAATTTCTTAGCAACCGTAGCAGTTGTTCCAGAACCTAAGAATGGATCCAAAATCATATCTCCTTTATTTGATGTTGCTAATAAAACCCTATGGAGTAATGACTCTGGCTTTTGGGTAGAGTGAATTTTTTTTCCATTTTTTTTTAATCTTTCAGTCCCATTACAAATTGGCAGATCCCAATTTGATCTCATTTGAAGATCATCATTTAAGCACTTTAAAGATTGATAATTAAATGTGTATTTAGATTTTTCACTCTTTGAGGCCCAAATTAAAGTTTCATGCGCGTTGGTAAATCGAGTTCCTCTAAAGTTTGGCATTGGATTATTTTTATTCCAGATGACATCATTCAATATCCAAAATCCTAAATTTTGAATTGCTGTACCAACTCTAAAAATATTATGATAACTACCAATAACCCAAATTGCTCCATCCTTTTTTAAAATTCTTTTACATTCGCTAAGCCACTCATATGTAAATTCATCATATTTTTTAAAACTCTCAAATTGATCCCACTTATCATTTACAGCATTTACTTTAGATCTATCTGGTCTAGTTAATTCAGTTTTGAGTTGTAAGTTGTATGGTGGATCTGCAAAAATTAAATCAAAAGTTTCACGTGGAATTTTTTTTAATTCCTCTAAGCTGTCTCCGTTAATAATTTTATTTTTTAACTCAGTTTTCATTTATAAAAATGAATTAGACTCCAAATGGATTCTACGGTCAACCTGAGATTGAAATATTTAGATTCGACTTGTGCTAATCTAATGGATGATAACTAGATCTTGTGTATAGATATTTTCGAAACAGGTGCAAAAGTTTTTCTATGGTATTTTGTAATACCTAATTTCTTTAAAGCTTTTAAGTGTTGTTTTGTGCCATACCCAAAATTTTTATCCCAATAATAACCTTTATTTTTTTTTGACAAAGAAATTATAAAATTGTCTCTAGCTACTTTTGCAATAATTGAAGCTGCTGAGATTGCTGGTATTTTCTTATCTCCTTTTATGATGGCTTTTATTTTATAATTATTCATTAAAGGTACTTTGTTACCATCAACTAGTACTTGTGATGGTTTTTTTTTAAGTTTTTTTATTGCTCTCTTCATTGCAAGTAAACTCGCCTGAAGAATATTAATTTTATCAATTTCATCTTTGGATGATTTTGCAATAGCCCAAATAGAATTTTTTTTAATATATTTCGATAATATTTCTCTTTTATCTTTTTTAATACTTTTAGAGTCTTTCAGTATTTTAAGATTAACATTTTTATTTAAAATAACTGCAGCTGCATAAACAGGACCAATTAGACTGCCTCTACCAACTTCATCAACACCAGCGATAATTTTCATTAAAATTTTATTTTTAATTCTAAAATTTTTTGTCTGATTTTTTTTAAGTCTTCCCATGAAAATTTTTTGTTTTCTGGAAATCGGATTAGATAAGAGGGACTGAATGTTATCATTAATGGATATGTTTTATTATTTAGTATAATTTCTTTCCACTTACCTCTTTCATTAGAAATTCTTTCATTGGATGAGATAACAGCCTCCATCGCAGTACTTCCAAAAAGAATGATAATTTGTGGATCAATTATAGAAATATGTTCTTTTAAAAAAACAGAGTATCTTTTAATTTCCTGCGATGTTGGCTTTCTATCCTCTGGTGGTCTAAAATTTATGGCATAAGTTGAGTAAATAGAATTTTTTTCTATATTAATCGCTTTAAGCATTTTCTCTAGCAAGGTCCCAGATTCACCTTGGAAAGTTTTTTCTGTTTTCTCTTCTTCAATACCAGGGGCTTCTCCCACAATCATTATAGGGCTATTGATGTTACCATCACCAAAAATTAATTTTTTTGCATTATCTTTTAGATTACAATTTTGAATTGAATTAATATGTTTTTTGAGCTCCAAAATTTTTGTATTTTTATCTAGTTTATTTTGATTGTTTTCAGATTTTGGAATTTTAAATCTATTTAAGGGTTTGTCGCTAAAAATAAAATTTGGCTCTATTGAATTTAACAATTCTTCCCTATAAGACATATTTTGATCTAAAGATTTTTTGGTCATAATAGTTAATCTATATGTTTAATAAAAAAATTATAATCATACTTATTTCAGTCTTACTGTATCAGAGCCCATTATTATCTAAAAGTACTAGTTTTGATGAATTTAGTTCAAGAAATTTATCAAAATATTTTTCTGGAATTGTAGCATTAGAAAATAAGAATAATTCTGAGGCACTAGATTTTTTTAATTCCTCTAAAATTCTTATAAATCAGCATGAGCCATATTTAGAAAGGTTAGTTACCACATTAGTTTTAGAAGACAAAGTTCCTCAGGCAATCAATTTTATAAGGATAAATAGTGAAAAAAGTAATTCACAATTTTTTGAGGCTTATATTTTGTTAGCTTTAGATAATTTGAAAAAAAATAAAATTAATAAAGCAATTGAAGTTTTATCTAAAATTCCAGAGGATTTTAAAAGAGACAGATTTAACTTTATTATTACAAATTCATTAATTCAGTATGCAAATGTAATTAGAGATAAAGAAATTAAAGTAGAGAAAACAAATTTTGGTAATTTATCTCTGATATCTGAAACTTTTCAAAGGTGTTATTTAGATGACAAAAGTACAGACACTTTTTTTTCCAAATTGATTAATAATGTCCAAGCAGATTATTCAAGATATATCTTTTTTTATTTAACACACTTGATTGAAAAAAATAGAATAGAGGATGCGAAAGAAATAACTCAAGGATTAGACTATGTAAATACAACTTTGCTATTATCTCAAGGCAAAAGCTGGGTCGAAAGAGATCAAATTAAAGAATTTAGTAAAGTTTTCTCATGCACTAGTCATAATGATATTATAGGAGAGTTTTTATTTTTAATTTCTAATTTATTTTCTTCTCAAAATGAATTTGAAAAATCAAATTTTTATTTAAGTTTATCGACTTATTTAAATCCAAAATTTGTATTTAATTTATCATTAGTTGCAGAAAATTTATATCTTAATCAAGATTATGAAAAATCTAAAAATATTTTAAAAAATTTTAATAAAAATCAAGATTTTTACTATTGGTATAGATCAAAGAAAGAAGCACAAATAATTACCAAGACCAGAGACAAAGACGAGGCATTAAATTATATCAAATCAAAATTTGATAAGATTGAAAATCCCAATGATAAATTTATTTTTGATATTGCAAATTTTTATAAAAATTCAAAAAAGTATGAAACTGCAATTGAGTATTATTCTTTAATTATTAATAAACTAGATGATGATAGCGAAGTTAAAGCAGATTTATTGTATAGAAGAGGGGGAAGTTACGAGAGATTAAAAGATTATGAAAGTGCAGATAAAGATTTATTAGCTTCTCTTAAAATAAAACCAAATGATGCTTACGTATTAAATTATTTAGCTTACTCTTGGCTTGAAAGAGATTTTCAAATTAATGAAGCTATTGAAATGCTTGAGAAAGCTTATGAAAAAGAAAATAATGATCCATATATAATAGACTCTATAGGTTGGGCTTACTATTTAGTGGATGATTTTATAAAAGCTGAGCAATTTTTAAAAAGAGCTGTTCAGCTTATGCCAGATGATCCTATAGTCAATGACCACTATGGCGATATTCTTTGGAAGTTAGATAGAAAAATACAAGCTCGTTATTTTTGGTCAATGGTACTTGAGATGGAAGATGCGGAAGAGGACTTGTTAGATCAAATTAAAGATAAATTGATTACAGGCCCTAAAAACTCATAATGAGTTATATAAAAATTAAATCTCATGCCAAAATTAACTTAGCTTTAAATATAGTTGGTAAAACAAAAAAACTTCACAAAATAGAGAGTATAGTGAGTTTTTTAGATTTACATGATGAAATCAGAATAAAAAAAATTAATCAAAAAAATAATAAAATCAAATTTTTTGGAAAATTTTCGAAGGGAATAAAATCTAAAAATACTGTTTCTGAATTATTAAAGAATATTGAGAAAAAAAAATTATTTAAAGAAAAATTTCAAATTACTATAAAAAAAAATATTCCCTCTGAAGCTGGGTTAGGAGGAGGATCAATGAATGCAGCCAGCGTTCTAAATTTTTTTATTAAAAAAAAATTATTAAAACGAAAAAAAGAAATTTTAAAAATAGCAAATGCAATTGGTTCTGATGTTGTTTTAGGTCTGTACAAAAAAAATTTAGTTTTAAAATCTAATAATGAAATTAAGGTCATACCTTCTAAGAAAAAATTTAATATTTTGCTTGTTAAACCAAGTTTTGGTTGCTCTACAAAAAAGATTTATTCAAAGGTAAAAAAATTTTATAAACCTGAATTTAATACCAAAATTGATAATTTGATGAGATCAGATTTTTTAAGAGAAAAAAAAAATGATTTAGAGCCTATTGCAATTGAGAGCTATCCAAAACTTAAAATCCTTAAGGATTTTTTAGAAAAATTACCTAACACTGAATTCGTCAGAATGACAGGATCAGGATCTACGATTATTGCTTATTTTAACTCTTTAGAAAAATGCAAGGAAGCATCAAAAAAAGTAAGTAAACAATTTAGAAATTACTGGTGCAAAACTTCAAAAACTATATAAATTTAATTTTTTTGTGTTATACGAAAATACTATTGGGGCGTAGCCAAGCGGTAAGGCACGGGTTTTTGGTACCTGCATCCTAGGTTCGAATCCTAGCGCCCCAGCCAAATATGATTAACTTTTTAGATAAATTTTTTAAAAGAACTCAAAATCTAAATAGTCTTACGAAAAAGATTGTAGATATTTCTAAAAATACTCCGGTAAAAAAAATCTTTAACTCAATTAACAATTTTTCCTCTACCTCTGAAGTTAGATACGTAGGTGGTTGTATTAGAAAAATAATTAAAGGAGAATTGGTAGATGACATTGATTTGGCAACTAATTTAAATCCACAACAAGTTTGTGAAGCTTTAAAAAAAGATAATATCAATTTCTATGAAACTGGAATTGAACATGGAACAATAACAGCAGTAATAGATGACTATAACTTTGAGATAACAAGTTTAAGAGAAGATGTTGAAACTGATGGGAGGCATGCACAAGTTAAATTTTCAGATGATTGGAAAAAAGATGCATCAAGAAGAGATTTTACAATTAATGCAATTTATTCAGATATTGAGGGAAATTTATTTGACCCTTATAATGGTAAAGAAGATCTGGAAAAAGGATTGATAAAATTTATTGGTGACCCTGAGCAAAGAATTAAAGAAGATTTTTTAAGAATACTTCGTTATTTAAGATTTTATCTAAGTTATTCAAATTGTGGACATGAGCCTGAAACGTCAAAAATCATTAAAAAAAATATAGTTGGTATTTCTCAATTATCTAAAGAACGATTATTAAATGAATTAAAAAAATTTTTTAAAGCAAATACTTTAACTAAGCTATCGAAAGATCAATTTTCACTTGAATTATTTGATATCATATTTCCCCAACTTAAAAATTTTAAAGTATTTTCAAATCCAAATAATTTTGCAAAAGACAAAATTAAAGAGTCAGATTTTATATTTTTACTCTCAACTCTATTAATTGATGGCACTGACAACACTGACTATTTTGTTTACAAATATAATCTTTCTAAAAAAGAACAAAAACGTCTTAAAATAATAGATAATTTTTATAGAGAAAAAATTTCAGCAAAATCTTTTTCAGAAAAGAATTTAAATAGATTATTTTATTATAAGGGAAAACAGTCTTTAATTGATATTCTCAGTTTTAAAGTATTTACCTCAAAGAAAATTGATCAAAAAATTTTAAAATTGATCGAAAAATATCAATCTAAAAATCAACCTTTAATGCCTTTTGGTGCAAAATTTTTAATGGAAAAATATCAAATTCCCGAGGGGAAAAATTTAGGCACTAAACTTAAGAATATTGAAGAGGAGTGGGTAAATAATAATTTTCAATTGTCTGAAAAGCAGATTAATAAAATAGTAAGCCGCTAGACATATTTAACGTCAATAATTTCAAAATTTTTTGTCCCTGCTGGGGTGTTAATTTCAACAAGATCTTTTTTATTTTTTCCAATTAATCCTTTTCCTATAGGAGATTGAAAATAAATAAGTTTTTGTTTTAAATCAGCTTCGTCTCTTCCAACAATTTTATAATTAATTTTTTCACCAGTATCTAGGTTCTCCAGAAAAACAGTAGAGCCAAAAATAACCTTACCATCATTATTTAATTTGGTTACATCAATTACATTTGCTCTTGCAATAATGTCATTAATTTCTGTTATTCTTCCTTCATTATGAGATTGCTCTTCTTTCGCAGCATGATATTCAGCATTTTCTTTCAAATCTCCATGAGATCTAGCCTCAGCAATTGCAGCAACTATCTCAGGTCTTTTTTTTTCTTTTAAGTAAACTAATTCTTCTTTTAGTTTTTCTAATCCGTTAAGTGTAATTGGTTCTTTATCCATTTTATTTCCATTTTGCTAGAGGGGGAAGGGACATCAGAATTCCTTCCACATTACCTCCAGTTTGTAATCCAAATTTTGTACCTCTATCATATAATAAATTAAATTCAGCATATCTACCTCTTTTGATATATTGTAATTCTTTGTCTTTTAAAGTCCATTTTCTCTTTAATTTTCTTATTATAATTTTATTAAAAAGCATTTGAAAAGTAACACCAGTATCTCTTACAAATTTAAAATCTTTTTCAAAATTATCATTTTTATAATCAAAAAAAATTCCACCTATACCCCTTGGTTCTTTACGATGGGGTAAATAAAAATATTCATCACACCATTTTTTATATTTTTTATAATAATTTTTGTTATGTCGATTACACATTGTTTTTAGATCATTGTGAAAATCTTTTTTTTCTTTTTCATCTTTTTTAGATGGAGTTACATCCATTCCGCCACCAAACCATTGTTGTGTTGTAGAAATAAATCTAGTGTTAAAATGCATTGCTGGTATTAAAGGATTTTTCATGTGCATCACTACGGATATACCAGAAGCCCAGAATCTTGGATCTTTACTTGCACCTCGTATATTTTTTTGAAATTTTTTAGGAAATTTTCCGTAAACTTTTGAAAAATTTACCCCAACTTTATCAAATATTTTTCCATTTCTTAATATTCTATACTCGCCTCCACCTTCGTCTTTATTTGGATTTCTCTTCCATGTGGTTGAAATGAATTTTATTTTATTATTTTCTAATTTAGCGATATCATTACAGAAAGCATCTTGAAGCAGCTTAAACCAATTACTTGTTAGATCTTTTTTAATATCTAGGTCCATTTTGTTTGCTTTAAGCATTCTGCTAAAATAATTGCAACAGAAGATGCTAAGTTTAATGATCGTTTATTAATTTCCATTGGTATTTTTAACCTATGCTCTATAGTTTTGTGGACTTTCTCAGGCACTCCAGCACTCTCACGTCCAAATAGGATGGTGTCATTTTTTTTAAACTTAAACTTTGTATAAGATATAGAGGCCTTAGTGGTCATTAGTATAATTCTATCTTTTTGTTTCTCAGTAAAAAATTGATCTGCACTTTGATAAAAATTGATATCTTTTTCATCCATATAATCCATCACAACTCTTTTAAATCTCTTATCTGATAGTAGGAACCCACATGGTTCTATAATCTCTAGTTTGGCTCCAAGACATGCGCATGTTCTTATTATAGCAGCAGTATTTTGGGGTATATCAGGTTCAAATAATGCAATTTTTACCCCTTGATAACTTGAATTATGTGTCATTGTATCCATAGAAAAAATACTATTTTATTATAAATATTCATATATTAACTAACTCTAATTTAAATTCTAGATGTCTGAAAAAAAACCAGAGAGAAGAGATTTTTTATTTACTGCAACGTATGCCATTGGCGCTGTAGGTGCTGGTGCTGTTGCCTGGCCATTAATTGATCAAATGAATCCAGACGCTTCAGTTAAAGCGCTAGCAAGCACAGAGGTTGATGTAAGTAATGTGAAACCGGGTAAAACAATTACAGTTTTATGGAGAGGTAAACCAGTTTTTATTAGAAGAAGAACACAAGATGAAATTGCTGAAGCAAGAGCAGTTAAAATGGAAGATTTGATACATCCTGAAAAAGATGAAGATAGAGTTCAAAATCCAGAGTGGTTAGTGATGCTTGGTGTTTGTACTCATCTTGGTTGTGTGCCTTTAAATGATAAAGGTGATTATGATGGTTGGTTCTGTCCATGTCATGGTTCTCATTATGATACATCTGGACGAATTAGAAAAGGTCCTGCACCATGGAATATGGAAGTTCCAAAATATGAATTTGTAAATGCCAACACGATTAAAATTGGATAAGGACAAATATGAGTGATCACGATTACACACCAAATTCAAAAGTAGGTAAATGGTTTAATGATCGGTTACCATTACTTACTTTAGCAAATCATTTAACAGACTATCCAACTCCAAAAAATTTAAACTATTGGTGGACATTTGGTGGAATATTAACTTTTTGTTTAATCACTCAAATTGTTACAGGGTTAACCCTAGCAATGCATTATATTGCTCATGCTGACATGGCATTTGATAGTGTAGAGCATATCATGCGAGATGTTAATTATGGATGGTTGATTAGATATATCCATGCAAATGGTGCTTCAATGTTTTTCCTAGCAGTTTATATTCATATTTTTAGATCACTTTTCTACGGCTCTTATAAAGCTCCGAGAGAAATTATATGGATTATAGGTATTGTTATTTATTTGTTGATGATGGCAGCTGCTTTTATGGGTTATGTTTTACCATGGGGTCAAATGAGTTTTTGGGGAGCAACAGTAATCACAAATTTATTTAGTGCAATTCCTCTAGTTGGTGAGGGTATTGTTACTTGGTTATGGGGTGGTTATTCAGTAGACAATCCAACATTAACAAGATTTTTTACACTACACTATTTAATTCCGTTTTTGATTTTAGGTTTAGTTGTTTTACACATCTGGGCTTTACATGTTCCTGGAAATAATAATCCAGTAGGAATTGATATAAAAAAACCATCAAAAGACACTGTGCCTTTTCATCCATATATTGTCATTAAGGATGGATTTGCATTATTAATGTTTATGATTGTTTTTGCATTTTTTGTTTTTTACACCCCAAATATATTGGGACACGCAGATAATTACATTGAGGCAGATCCACTGGTGACGCCTGCACACATAGTTCCAGAGTGGTATTTGTTACCGTTTTATGCAATTTTAAGATCGGTACCTGATAAGCTTTTAGGTGTGGTTGCAATGTTGTCAGCTATTTTAATTCTAGCTGCACTGCCATGGCTTGATACTTCAAAGATTAGATCTGCAGTGTTTAGACCTCTTTATAAACAGTTTTATTGGATATTGGTCGCAGATGTACTTATTCTAGGTTACATGGGGGCTATGCCAGCGGAGGGACTTTATTTATTGATTGCTAGAGTTGCAACAGCTTATTATTTTTTACATTTTTTAGTCATACTTCCAGTTCTAGGCTTAAAAGAAAAAACATTGCCAGTTCCATTAAGTATTACGGAGCCAGTTTTGGGTGGGTCGCCAAATATGGCTGCTGCAAGAAGTAAAGAAAGTTCAAATAACTAAAGTGAAAAATTTATTTAAAATTTTATTTATTTTTTTATTTACCTTTAATTTTACATCATTGAATTCTGCTGAAAAAGTTGAGTATTTAAAAACTGACTGGAGTTTTAAAGGATTATTTGGAAAATTTGATAGAGGAGCTCTGCAAAGAGGCTATCAAGTTTATACTGAAGTATGCGCCTCATGTCATTCAATGAAATATTTAAGTTATAGAAACTTAGCAGAGAAGGGTGGACCAGAGTTTACTGAAGCTGAGGCAAAAGTGATTGCTGCATCTTTTGAGGTAACTGATGGACCTAATGCAGATGGTGAAATGTTTCAAAGACCAGGAAAGTTATCAGACAAGTTTGTAATGCCCTATGAAAATGTTGAAGCCGCTAAAGCTGCTAATGGAGGTGCTTATCCACCAGATATGTCTGTGCTAATCAAGGCAAGAGGTGGTGGGGCAGATTATATATACTCTTTGCTACAAGGATATGAAGAACCACCAATAGGAATAACTTTAGACGATGGTGTTTATTATAATAAGTATATGTACGGAAATATGATCAAAATGTCTGCACCATTGTCAGATGGTGCCGTTGAATATTCAGATGGAACTCAGGCATCGGTACAGCAGATGTCAAAAGATGTGACAACATTTTTAATGTGGGCTGCAGAACCGCATTTAGAAGCACGTCATCAAATGGGTTTCAAAGCAATTGTATATTTAATTATTTTAACTGTATTAGTTTATTTCAGTATGAAAAAAATATGGTCACGTGTTGAATCTGAAGTTTAATACATCACCATCTTTAACTATATAGTCTTTACCCTCAAGCCTCATTTTTCCATTTGTTTTAGAATTAACCCATCCATCATTTGCAATAAAGTCTTCATAAGATACGGTTTCAGCTCTTATAAATCCTTTTTCAAAATCTGTATGAATTTCTCCTGCTGCTTTAGGAGCTGTACAGTTTTTTTCGATAGTCCATGCTCTTGTTTCTTCAGGACCAGAAGTAAAGTAAGTATCTAATTCTAAAATTTTGTAACCTTTTTGAATTAATAGATCTAAACCTGTTTGATCTAAACCAATCATATCCATATAATTTTTACGTTCATCTTTATCTAATTCGTTAATCTGATTTTCAATATCTGCAGATACAATTAGAGTATTTTCTTCACCAAATTTATTTATAAAGTTTTTTGTATATTCATTTCCATTTTGAACACTTTGCTCGTCAACATTACAAACGTAAATTTTAGGTTTTATTGATAACAAGCCACTTTGATTTAAAGTTTTTTTGTCAAATTTTTCTTTTAAAACTGATAAATCTTTATCATTATTGATACAATCTTGAGCAATTTCTAATATCTTCAATTGATCTTCATCAACATTTTTTTTGTTACTTTTTTCAAGTCTTTTTTGTACAGACTCTAAATCTGCTAACATCATTTCTGTTTCAATTATTTCTAAATCTCTGATGGGGTCTACAGTGGGGTTAACGTTTTGAATATCATCAGAGTCAAAACATCTAATCATATGTATTATCGCATCAACTTCTCTAATATGGGATAAAAATTTATTTCCCAGTCCTTCTCCTTTAGATGCTCCTTTTACTAATCCAGCGATATCAACGAAAGAAATAGTTGTATTAATTATTTTTTTTGATTTCGATACTCTTGCAAGATTATCTAATCTTTTGTCTGGTACTGGAACTACCCCAACGTTAGGATCAATAGTACAAAATGGAAAATTTGCAGCTTGCGCTTTGCTAGAGTCTGTTAATGCATTAAAAAGTGTGGACTTACCAACATTAGGTAGACCCACTATACCACACTTAAAACTCATTTTTTATTATTTACTGTACTTGAAAATAGATCTAATTTTTTTTTAATTAGAACTCCAATAGAGTCAGTTATATTTTCAGAAATTTTATCAATACCTACAAGTTCCTCTTCATCAAAATTCTGAAGAACAAAGTCACCAATTTCAATAGGTGTTTTTGGTTTTCCAATTCCAATTCTCACTCTTGAATAATCTTTGCCTATGAACTTATCAATTGATGCAATACCATTATGACCTGCGCTAGACCCACCAAATTTTGCTTTAATTTTTCCGAATTCAACATCTAAATCATCATGAAAAACAATTACATCTTCAGCATCAAATTTGAAATACTCTAGGAGTTCTCTTATGCATATCCCAGAATTATTCATAAAGGTAAGAGGTTTTATTGCATAAATTTTTTCACCTTCAATCTCACCTGTGGTAAGTAGCCCTTTAAATTTCGGCTTTTGTTTAGATAAACTAAATTTTTTATTTATTGCATCAATAATTTTAAAACCAACATTATGTCTATTATTTTCGCTGTCTGGTGTTGGGTTACCAAGACCTACAAATAAAAGCATAATTTATTGGAATTTAAATCTTTGATTAATT
>Ga0255783_10003234_pt1 | contig 15643 bp, 15 predicted proteins | sample 011ome_22_FD_179981 | JGI IMG/M metagenome (GOLD analysis project Ga0255783, IMG submission 179981) | Coastal salt marsh microbial communities from the Groves Creek Marsh, Skidaway Island, Georgia - 011507BT metaG (version 2) | ecosystem: Environmental > Aquatic > Marine > Intertidal zone >... | reverse complement strand
TTGCGTCTGTCTGGTGGGTTAACTAAAAGAGCTGATGAGGATAGTTTATATATTGTAAAAGCAAATGGTTCAACCATGGTTTTGGATAAAAGTTTATTTAGAATTTTTGGCAGGCGGCCAGATATTAGACCAGGCGATACCATTGTGGTTCCTGTGAATATTCAATACAAGGATTCTTTAAAGAACTTGACTGAAGTAACACAATTAATATATCAGTCCATGGTCTCAATTGCAGCGGTAAAAGGGTTATAAAATGAGTGATAACGAAAAAGATTTACCTCAGGAATATCTTGATGATGAGATAGTTCTAATAGAACTATTTAATGTTCTATGGATCAATAAATTATTTCTTGCAGCCTGGACTGGCTTAGTTTTCTTAATTTCTATTATTTACTCATTAACACTAACAAATATCTATACAGCGGAGACTACTTTGGCCCCAAGTGCATCTAGTGATATGAGCAGTAATCTATCTCAATATGCTGGTTTAGCTTCCATGGCTGGCATTTCATTACCTGGATCATCTTCAGGCATATCAGACAAAGACTTGGCGCTTTCACTGCTAAAATCCAAAGGGCTTTTGCAAAGATTAATCGACAAACATGATATTTTGCCTGATCTGATTGCAGCTTATCACTGGGATTTAACCTCTAACTCAGTAATCTATGATTCGGATTTATATGATGACATTAAGAATGTGTGGGTTAGAGACGTTAAGCCTCCATATAAGTTAGTCCCCTCGACTCAAGAGGCCTACGAATTCTTTGATAAAGCTATTGCTGTTTTAGAGAATAAAAAAACTGGGCTCATTTTCCTAAAAGTCGATCATTTGTCACCTGAGATTGCCTATCAGTGGTCGCTACTCCTCATACAAGAGGTCAATGAATATGTAGCTGATATGCGAATTAAAGAAGCTCAACTCTCCATAGACTATTTAAATGATCAAATAAAAATTACACCATATCCAGAGCTAAGAGCTTTATTTTATGAGCTGATTCAACAACATACGCAATCAATGATGTTGGCGAAAGTCAGGCCTGAGTATGCTTTAACAACGCTGGATCCGCCTCTTATTCCTGAAATGAAATCTAAACCTAAACGCGCATTAATTTGCATTCTTGGAACTCTGCTAGGAGGCATGCTCTCTGTTGTAATTATTCTTGTTAGAAAGTATGGCTTCAATAAAGAAGATGAATTAAATATTTTTAGACTTTGATAAAAGCTCTTATCGCATTTTAAAGGGTTGTTTCTGGAGTTTCTGGAGCATATAAAAGAGCGATTAAGCTTTAATCGTACATCGGTTTGGTATCGTCATTTATAAAAGGGATTAATGTGAGTATTTGTCCGGTCATCATGGCAGGAGGGTCAGGCACGCGACTTTGGCCGCTATCGAGAGCAGCACACCCTAAGCAGTTCCTTAGATTGCATGGTGAAGATACTATGCTTCAAACGACCGTTAATCGGTTGTAAGGGCTAGATATCCAATCGCCAATAACTATTTGTAATGAAGAGCACAGATTCTTTGTTGCAGAGCAGCTTCGTGAAATTGATAAGCTTGGATCTATTATTCTTGAGCCGGTTGGCCGTAACACTGCGCCCGCTATTGCAATTGAATTTTAAAAAACTTGAAATTATTGGAGTAAGAAATTTATGTTGAACGATAAAACGTTTTTAATAACGGGCGGAACCGGGTCTTTTGGTAAGAAGTTTATTGAAACGATTTTGGCAAGATATTCAAACGTAAAAAAGATAATTATTTATTCTCGGGATGAGCTTAAACAATCTTATTTAAAGCAAAAATATCCCTCTATCACCTATCCTCAGTTACGATTTTTTATCGGTGATGTGAGAGATAAGGATCGACTAAAAAGGGCTTGCGAGGGCGTCGACGTAATCATTCATGCGGCGGCTATAAAGCAGGTAGACACAGCTGAGTATAATCCCACAGAGTGCATCCGTACTAACATCGATGGAGCTGAAAACGTTATCCATGCAGCTCTTGATTGTGGAGTAAAGAATGTTGTTGCGTTGTCCACTGATAAAGCTTCCGCTCCAATAAACCTTTATGGAGCGACTAAGTTAGTGTCTGATAAGTTATTTACGGCCGCAAACAATATTAAAGGCTCTAAAGATATTAAGTTTAGTGTAGTACGCTATGGCAACGTTATGGGTTCAAGAGGTTCGGTGATTCCATTTTTCATGAATAAAAAAAGTGAAGGCATTCTTCCGGTTACTCACCCAGAAATGACTCGGTTTAATATATCACTTCAGGCTGGAGTAGATATGGTTTTGTATGCACTCGAGTATCATTTAGGTGGAGAAATCTTTATTCCTAAGATTCCGTCTTATCGTATTTTAGATCTTGTTGAAGCGGTGTCACCTGCTTGTAAAACTCGCATTGTTGGTATTAGACCTGGCGAAAAATTGCACGAAGAGATGATAACGGAAGCTGATTCTCTTAATACAATTGACCTTGGTAAATATTATGTCATTCTTCCCTCTGTCTCGTTTTGTTTTTCTGAGGATGACTATTTATTGCACCATAAAGCTACAAAAGTTCCATTTGGATTTAAATATAACTCAGGAACAAATGATGAGTGGGAGACTGTTCATAGCTTGCGCGACCTAATAAATGAGCACGTTAACCCTAACTTTGAGTGATACGCAATAAAATGATTCCTTATGGTCGCCAAGACATTTCTCAGCAGGATATTGATGCAGTAGTTGATGTTCTTAAGTCTGATTTTTTAACTCAGGGGCCTAAAGTGCCGGCTTTTGAGAGCTCGCTTACATCGCATACTGGGGCCGATTATGCTTTAGCGGTCAATAGCGCTACATCAGCACTCCATATTGCTTGCATGGCATTGGAGTTAGGTGAAGGTGATTGGTTGTGGACTTCTCCTGTCACTTTCGTAGCATCAGCCAATGCTGGATTGTATTGTGGTGCTAAAGTTGATTTTGTAGATATTGAGTCTAGAACATACAATCTATGTCCTATTAAATTAGAGACGAAATTAGCAGATGCAAGCTTGAAGGGTCGTCTGCCAAAAGTTTTGGTTCCAGTCCATCTCTGCGGTCAGCCTTGTGATATGAAGAGAATTAGAGAATTATGCAACAAATATAATGTAAAAATTGTTGAAGATGCTTCACATGCAATTGGAGGATCCTATCAAGGCGCACCCATTGGCAACTGTAAATATTCCGATATCACCGTATTTAGCTTTCATCCTGTCAAAATTGTAACAACTGCCGAGGGTGGCGCTGCTCTAACGAATGATCATGAGTTGGCAGAAAAAATGGCTCTTTACCGAAGTCATGGGATTACCCGAGACCAAAACATGATGACTGAGCCATCGCATGGACCGTGGTATTACCAGCAGATTGAGTTAGGTTACAACTATCGCATGACTGATTTCCAGGCAGCACTTGGTGTATCTCAAATGCGTCGGCTCAGTGAATTTGTGTCAAAGCGACATCATATTGCTCGGCGGTATGATCGTCTTCTGAATGGGTTGCCAGTCGAAATTCCTTATCAATTGGACGATACTTATTCCGGATTGCATCTCTATGTTATTCGATTGAAATTAGATGAAATTGATCGGTCTCATAAGCAGGTTTTTGAAGGTTTGAGAGAAAAAGGCATCGGAGTGAACGTTCATTACATACCAGTGCATTTGCAGCCTTATTATGCTGCTATGGGTTTTCAACAGGGCGATTTTCCTGAATCTGAACAATACTATTCCGAGGCGATTAGTTTGCCAATGTATCCGAATCTATCTGAAGAAGACCAGGATAGGGTTGTTGGGGTACTGAACTCTTTGTTGGTTTCAAAATGAAATTAGCTATAGGCACTGCTCAATTTGGTATGAGATACGGGATTTCTAATGTCAGTGGGAAAGTAAGCCTGGCAGACGGTGAAGCTATTCTTAAGTATGCTGCTTCTACCGGCATTGACACTATTGACACTGCGATGGCCTACGGTGATAGCGAGCAGGTTTTGGGTAATATAGGCCTTGAAGGTTTTAATGTGGTAACAAAACTGCCTGAAATTCCAGACTATATAACCGATATAGAAGGCTGGGTGATTAAGGCTGTTAAAGACTCAGTTTCTCGCCTTGGAGTAGAGTGTCTATACGGACTATTGCTCCATAGACCTGGTCAGTTATTTGGGCCGAAAGGGGTTGAAATCCTTTCGGCTCTAAGGTTGCTAAAGGAGTTGGGCATAGTTAAAAATTTGGGTGTGTCTGTGTCGGCACCATGTGAGTTTGATGCATTGTTTGATATATATGACTTTGACGTTGTTCAGTGCCCATTTAATTTGGTCGATCGCCGTCTGATCAACTCTGGTTGGTTGGAAAAACTAAGTACTGCTGGAGTAGAAATACATATTCGGTCTAGTTTCTTACAAGGATTGTTGCTTATACCTAGAGACTCTATTCCTAGTAAGTTTAAAGCCTGGAATATATTGTGGGATGATTGGGATAGATGGCTGTGTGCAAATAGAGCGTCGCCTCTAGAGGCTTGTATTTCTTATGTACTTTCTTTTCCCGAAATTACTAGGGTGGTTGTTGGAGTCGAAACGCAGTCTCAGCTTGTAGAAATTATTGGAGCTGCTAGTGGCACCTCAATAAATTCGTACCCAGATATCAGTAGTGATGTCACGGACCTCATTAACCCTGCTAATTGGAATGTTTCGTGAAAATTGTAGCTATAGTTCAGGCACGGATGGGATCCAGCCGACTTCCAGGCAAAGTGTTGAAGCTCATAAATGGCATTCCTGTTATTGAGCTATTGCTGTTGCGACTTTCTAAATCAAAGTTAGTTGATCAAATAGTCGTAGCCACTTCTGATGCTGTTGCTGACATTCGTTTGTCAGACCATGTGAAAAACCTTGGATTTAGTTGTTCGCAGGGTAGTGAGAATGACGTCCTTGAACGTTTTTATGATGCTGCAAAACAACATGATGCTGATGTTATAGTTCGGATTACAGGGGACTGTCCCTTTGTGGATGCTAATTTAGTGGATCAAGTAATTGAGGGGTACCTAAACTCAGATGTCGATTATTTTAGTAATGTGATGCCCCCTACTTATCCTGATGGGCTAGATGTTGAGGTGTTCAGTTTCAGCGTTTTAGAGAGATCACATTTGGAGGGTCAGGAGTCTCATGAGCGCGAGCATGTAACTCCTTATGCGCGGGTCTCTGGTTTTTTCCGAACAGGTAACATGATGTCGAGTGAAGACTTTTCTCATATACGATTAACGTTGGATGAACGTGATGACTTCATTTTAATAGATAAAATCTTTAATTACTTTTCGCCAGACATACATTTCACATGGTCCGAAATACTTAATTTAAGGGCAAATATGCCGGACATATTTCAGATTAACCAACATATTAATAGAGATGAAGGGGCTTCTATGGGAAGTGGACAAAAGCTGTACAAACGAGCCAAAAATGTAATACCTGGCGGTAATATGCTTTTATCTAAAAGGCCAGAGATGTTTTTACCGGATCAGTGGCCTGCATATTTCAGCAAGGCGAAAGGATGCATGGTTTGGGATTTGGATGGGAACGAATTAATCGATATGAGTATCATGGGCATAGGAACTAATATTTTAGGCTATGGTCACCCAGAGGTTGATGAAGCAGTTCACTCAACAGTAACTTCAGGAAATATGTCCACGCTAAACTGTCCTGAGGAAGTATATTTGGCTGAAAGGTTAATCGAACTGCATCCGTGGGCTGATATGGTGCGTTTTTCGAGATCAGGTGGTGAAGCTAATTCTATCGCAATAAGAATTGCGCGCGCTTTTACTGGTCGGGATAACGTTGCAGTTTGTGGCTATCATGGATGGCATGATTGGTATTTGTCGGCAAATTTAGCGAATGATAAAGGATTAGATGGGCATCTATTACCTGGCCTCAATCCGTCGGGAGTTCCTAGAGATCTTCAAGGTACTGTGTTTCCATTTTCTTACAATAACTTTGAGGAGTTAGAGTCGCTAGTCAAGTTGCATGATATAGGTGTGATTAAAATGGAGGTTGAGCGCAATACTGGGCCTGAGGATAACTTTTTACAAAAGGTTAGAAGACTCGCGACGGAGCGGTCGATTGTATTAATTTTTGATGAGTGCACTTCAGGGTTTAGGGAAACTTTTGGGGGAATTCATAAGAAATATGACGTAGAGCCAGATATGGCGATGTTTGGTAAGGCGCTTGGCAATGGCTATGCAATCACAGCGGTAATTGGTCGTCGTGAAATAATGAATGCTGCGCAGTCTACGTTCATCAGTAGCACGTTCTGGACAGAGCGGATTGGTCCCACCGCAGCGCTTAAGACCTTAGATGTCATGGAGCGCGAAAAGTCATGGGATAAAATAACAACGACTGGCTGTGAAATCCGAAAGCGCTGGCAGGCTATGGCAGACAAGCACGGATTATTGGTCGATCATTGGGGCCTGCCAGCTTTAACTGGTTTTACCATCAAGAGCTCGCAAGCTACCGAATACAAAACAATAATAAGTCAGGAGATGCTGTCTAAAGGTTATTTAGCTAGTAATTCTGTTTATGTCTGCACGGAGCACACGCCCAATGTTTTGGACGGCTACTTCCATGCCCTGGACCCAGTTTTTGCTCTGCTACGGGAATGCGAAGATGGTAGGGATGTTGAGAGCATTTTAAATGGACCAGTATGTCATGCCGGCTTTAAAAGACTTAATTAGTAGGCTATGAATATAATCTTTAGGGCGGACGCGTCATTAGAGATTGGAACGGGTCACATGTTTCGGTGCCTTACTCTAGCTGAGGAATTGGCAAGTATGGGATGCCAATGTTACTTCATTTCACGCGCAGGCCCAGGTGATTTATGCCAAAAAATTCGAGACAGAGGTTTTGATTTAATAGAGTTGCCGGCTCTGTCGACAGACAGCATATCTCAAGAGCTTGTTGTGCAGGATGAGAGTCCAGATCACTATAGATGGTTGGGGGTTAGTTGGGGTACTGATTCCACAGAGACAATAGCGGCAGTCAGTGAATTGGAATTAGCATGCTGCGACTGGGTTGTTGTTGATCACTATGCCATTGATTTTAAATGGGAGCGAGCGCTAAAGTCTGTTTGTCGAAAAATTCTAGTCATCGATGATTTAGCAGATCGCGTTCACGAATGCGATGTCTTGCTTGATCAAAATATAGGACGAATAGAGTCGGATTATTACGATCTCGTGCCTAATTATTGCAAATTACTTCTCGGACCATATTACAGTATTTTGCGCCCTGAATTTCACAAGCTCCGGTTAGAAAATGTTAATCGACCTTCAACTCACCAAGATTTTCATATACTTGTCGCGATGGGAGGTGTTGATAACGACAACATCACAGGGCTGGTTTTAGATGCTCTTGACCTCTGCGATTTTCCTATCGGTACCCGCGTAACAGTTTTGCTCGGGCCTCATGCGCCTAATCTTGGGGCAGTTTATGAAAGTGCAAATAAAATAAGGTATAGAACATCGATTGAAATAGATAGTACTCGGGTAGGCCAGATAATGGTGGAATCAGATATTTCTATTGGGGCGGCAGGCGCGACAACTTGGGAGCGTTGCTGTTTGGGGCTGCCTGCTGTTGTTTTATGTTTGGCTGAAAATCAACGGTATGTAGTGTCGCAGCTCAACTCCCGGAGAGTGTCTGTTGTTACGGACATTGCAGACGTTATGGCGGACAAGTCGATTCTTTCTGATAAAATAGAATATTTACGTGCTCATTTACAAGAATATACTGACAATTCATTATCAATTACTGATGGTTCTGGATCAAAAAAAGTTTCGACGATTATTTTTCAAACTTTGAATGAAGATCATATAGCTGGCTCCGCGGAGGGCTATTAGAATGAGTTGTAAGGATTGTTTATATATAACGACTGGGGTGACTCGTGGTTTAGGGAGATCAATATATGAGTTATTGGGCAAGAGGGGCGCTTTACAAGTTGGAATCTCGCGTTCAATGCCTTGTGATTCGAATAACATCGCAGTGTCCATACCTCATGTGGGGTTTATAGAATGGGATTTTTCTCATACTCCTAGCAGTTCAGTCCAATCTCAGATAGAAAAAAAATTGTTCAACTTTATTAGCTCCACGAAATGTAAAACGGTTGTACTCATAAGTAATGCAGGGAGCATAATGCCAATAAGTCAGTCGACATTAATGCCTATTGAGGAACTTGCAGTGTCATTGAATATTAACTGTTTGGCTCCAACCTTTTTAGCTGCAACATTAGCCGCTATTACTGAGCCGATGAATGTGAAGTTGTTAATTGTCAGTGTGACTTCTGGTGCTGCATTGCACCCAATAGCTGGATGGCAAGCATACTGCACTTCTAAATCAGCTGTGAAAATGGCTCTAGGCGTGCTATCTCATGAGAACTCTCATGTCCGAGTCGTTGATTTTGATCCCGGTGTGTTAGATACCGATATGCAACGTGATATCCGCAGTTCTGGAAGCGCCTCAATGCCTAATGTAAAAGAGTTTTTAGCCATTAAAGAAAATGGAAAACTAAGACATCCAGGTGATGTCGCTGAAATACTTATTGAAAAAATAGAGAGAATATTAGGTTGAAAGTTGCAATATTGGCTGATGTACATGCAAATATATTCGCTCTTAAAGCTGTCATGGAAGAATTGGATCAAAAGAATGTCGACACGATCTTGGTGGTCGGAGATATCATCGGTTATTACTACTGGCCTAAGGAAACCTTAGATCTCCTCCGGAGTGACCAGCGAGTGACCTGTGTAAAGGGTAATCATGAGATCAATTTAATTACAGCTATTAGTGATAAAAAAGAGTCGCAGCGGCTACTAAAGAAGTATGGTTCGGGCTATGAGGTATGCAAACAATTTTTGAACATTGATGATGTTAATTGGATTGATTGTTTACCTAATTTCAAAATCATTGAAAGGGGTGGTGACAGTTTTTACCTTAGTCATGGTGATTTGAAAACTCTAGACACATATATATACCCCGATGCAGAGCCAAAGATACTGCGTAAAAATTTAAGTGATTGCACTTATACCATTTTTGGTCACACACACTATCCACTGTTATATCGGCACAAAAATAGGATACTAATCAATCCAGGGTCTGTTGGCCAGCCTAGGGACGTTGGTGGAAAAGCGTGCTACGCACTTGTTGATCAGTTGACAAATGAAGTGCAGTTCTGTCGAGTAGAATTTGATATCCAGAAGGTTATTGAGGCCGCGATGAAATATGATCCAGGCCTTCCGTATCTTCAAAACGTCATGAAAAGAAATTTAATATAAAGAATGGTGAAAATATAATGAATTTTCTTGTATCTGGGGTGGCTGGCGATATTGGACTCGGGGTGGGCCGGATCCTATGTGAGTGGTTTCCACAAAGCAAAATATTCGGAGTTGATCTCCATGATCGACATCCAGGTGGCCTTCTTTTTTCTGGTTGCGCGATTGCACCAAGGGCGGATTCTGACGATTACATTTGTTGGATAAAAAGTTATATAGAAAAACACGATATCGATTATTTTATACCGACTAGCGAGAATGAAATATTTCATATTTCTAAATCAGATTTGGTTTCGAAAATGCGTGGGAAAATATTAATTCTTAACCCATTTATACTTTCAAAAACACTCGACAAATATGAATGTCTCCGATTTTTAGCTGAACAAGGCGTAAATGTTCCCCCAAATGGGATTGTGGGAGATTCGGAACCGAAATTATTCCCTGTAATTATAAAACCGAGGTCAGGGCAAGGCAGTAAGAGTGTTATGAAGGTAGATTCCTTGGTCGAATTTAGTGAGATTTCGCTACTAGGAATGGTATGGCAGGAATATCTTTTGCCCGATGATCAGGAGTTTACTTGCCCCGTTTTTCGGTCAAACGGTGTCAGTAGGGTTATTATAATCCGGAGGACGCTAAATGGCGGATACACGGGCTATGGCGAGGTGATTGAAAATGAAGACATAAGGCAATACGTTGCAGGTATTGCCGAAAAGATGGACCTCTTTGGCCCGATGAACGTTCAGTTACGTTTAACTAAAAAAGGGCCCTTATTGTTCGAAATAAATCCGAGACTTTCTAGTACGCTAGTGTTTCGAGACAAACTTGGATTTAGTGACCTATACTGGTGGTGCTTGAGCCTGCAGGGGCGTCCTGTGCCTGAATACGAGCCGCCTCCTGTAGGTACAAAATTTTATCGGGGTGTACAAGAATATATTGCTTTCGCGGGCGATTAAAAAAATAGGATAGGTGGCAATGGAAAAAAAATCATGTGTGAATAGTATCTCAATTTCCGGACGAAGAATTTCACAAGAGGACTCTCCATATGTGATTGCTGAAATATCGGCTAATCATAATGGTGAACTTGGAAGGGCAAAAACATTGATCGATGTTGCAAAGTCCCGTGGGGCCGATGCAGTAAAGCTTCAGACATATAAACCAGATACGATAACTTTGGACCATGACTCTCAAGACTTTATTATAGAAGGTGGGCTATGGAATGGTCGTAGTCTGTATGACTTGTACTCGCAGGCACATATGCCTTGGGAGTGGACAGGACCACTGTTTGATCACGCTCGCAAAATCGGTATAACAATTTTTAGCTCTCCTTTTGATCGTAGCGCAGTCGACCTACTTGAAGATCTTGGAGCACCGGCATATAAAATTGCATCTTTTGAAGCTATTGATCACGATCTAATAGGCTACGTCGCAAAGACGGGAAAGCCAATTATTATTTCGACAGGTATGGCAAACGACATAGAAATTCAGGAGGCCATTGATGTGGCAAGATCAGCGGGTTGTAAAGAGTTAGCCATCTTACACTGTGTAAGTGGCTATCCAGCGGCCCCTTCAGATTATAACTTGAGAACAGTCACCGACATGATCAGCCGGTTTGGTTGTGTTACGGGCTTGTCTGATCATACGCTCGATAATACTACTGCTATTGCAAGTATTGCGCTTGGTGCCTCCCTTATAGAAAAGCATTTCACAATAGATCGATCTCATGGCGGCCCTGACGATAGCTTCTCTCTAGAGCCTCAAGAGCTAGAAAATCTTTGTGATGGAGTAAAAACGGTTTGGAGTTCCTTAGGTAAAGTAAGTTATGGGTTGAAATCAAGTGAGACGGGTAATATTAAATTAAGGCGTTCATTATATTTTGTGAGAGACCTTAGCATTGGAGATATCATAACAAGGGACGATGTTCGAAGCGTCAGACCTGGTTATGGCTTAGCGCCCAAATACTTGAATTCTATTATAGGGCGTAAAATGACGGCGAATGTACTTTATGGTGACCCTACAAGTGAAGATGTAATCGAATAAGTTAGCACTCATAATTAGTTCACAACATAAAACGTGCGCCTATGACGGTCCCCCCTGAAATTGGTCCGCGATAAAGGCGAAAATCTGGCATGATTAACGCCTACAGGGGGCAACGTCATGAAAAGAAAGCACTTCTCCGTTGAACAGATCGTAACCGCAGTAAAGCTACACGAATCAGGTACATCGATAGCCGATATCTGCCGAAAGATGGGTATAGCAGAAGGCACTTTTTATCGCTGGAAGAAAGATTATAGCGGCCTTGAATCAGACCAGCTTAGAGAACTAAAGCAACTCAAAGACGAAAATGTGCGGCTTAAGAAGCTGGTCGCAGACCTTAGTTTAGACAAGGCTATGCTGCAGGACATCAATTCGCGAAAGTGGTAAGCGCATCGCAGCGTCGTCAAGCGGTGCGCTACTTACAATTGCAGTATAAGATCAGCGAGCGTCGAGCTTGCCAGCTCGCAAAATTGTCTCGATCGGCCTTTCGTTATCAACATCGCAAACCGCCTCAAACGGCCCTGCGAGAACGGATAAAAGAAATAGCGCGCACACGTATCCGCTATGGTTATAAACGTATTCATGTGCTCCTCAAACGCGAGGGCATTCACGTCAATAAAAAGCGAATTCATCGGCTCTATTGTCTCGAAGGCTTGCAACTTAGGCCCAAAAGACCAAGGAGGCATGTCAGTGCTTCGCGCCGCCATGTACAGCAGCGACCTTCAAAAACACGCAACGAGGCATGGGCGATGGATTTCGTGGCGGATCAATTGCATAACGGATCGAAACTGCGATTACTCACAATCGTCGACACTTATACGCGCGAATGTTTGGCGGTGGAGCTAGGCGTTCGATTAAATAGTGGTAATGTTGTTGATGTTTTAGGGCGAATCGCAAAAGATAGGGGACTACCAAAACGTATTCACTGCGATAACGGGAGCGAATTTTCTGGCCGAGTCACGGATCTATGGGCATACACCAATAAAGTCACACTCGCGTTCTCTAGGCCTGGAAAGCCAACGGATAATGCATTCATAGAATCCTTCAACGGAAGCTTTCGAGATGAGTGCCTAAACTGCCATTGGTTTACATCGCTGGAGGATGCTAAAGTTAAAATTGAACTGTGGCGAAAGGATTATAATGAGACTCGACCTCACAGGGCTCTCAATAATCTAACGCCCCTAGAATTCGTGGCTAAAATGGTCACATAACTCGTCGGATTCGCAAAGGTCGTGGTCCTAAGAACGGGAGCCCCTCATAACTCGTCGGATTCGCAAAGGTCGTGGTACTAAGAACGGGAGCCCCTCACCTAGCTGGGATATTTTTCCCAGAATGGTAGTTATAGGTATTAGCTGCCTACTAGATATGATTAGGTTGTACTAATTTTAGAAGACAAAAATAATCAAAGATTTATTAAAAATTTTGAATATATCAGGAGTCGAAAAAATGTCTGAGATAAGTATTTATGTCAGGGAGCTAAAGAAAGAAGATGTAACTGAAGAGTATGTCAAATGGTTTTCTGATAGTGTGGTAAATGAGTATCTGACGTCAAGAAATATTACTATTCAGGACGCGGTCGACTATATTGAATTTGGTAAAAGCGAAAAGCAGTACTATGTTTATGGTATTTTCGATGCAAGTAATCAGAAGCATATTGGGAACCTCAAAGTAGGTCCAATTGATCTGAATCACGGAACCTCAGATCTAGTAACAGTAATAGGTGATCGAAATTATTGGGGTAAAGGTCTTGCAACTAAGGCAATTAGCCTAGGCAATACGATTGCGTTTGAAACTTATGATATTCGTAAGCTGAGTGGTGGTATTGCCGAAAATAATATTGGCTCAATAAAGGCTTATACTAGGGCTGGATGGATTGTTGAAGCCATTTTGAAAGGCCATCACCTAATTAATGGAATGCCTCAGGACAGAGTTGTTGTAAGTTGCTTCAATCCAAAATATTTTGAAGATATTCCTTTAAGCATTTTGTGAATATTCGAGGGGAATAAATCTTGGAAAAAGTAAAGGTCCTATTTATTGAGAACCGAGGACGGACGAGTTTCTGGGCAAAGGTCGCTACTGACCTTGAATGTAGGGGTTTCGAAATCCACTTCTTAGTTCAAAATCCTTTTTTTAAACCAAAGGGATTTGAGAATGTGCATTCAATAGAAATTCCCAATAAAAAAACTATTGACACTACGGTAGGACAAGAACCTGCGGAACTGCAAGATTATTTGAAGTCAAGAGATAGAGGATTTCGGTATTTTAATTCTGGTTGTGATCATTATGGCCATTACCACAATAAGATTAAGGAAGTTCTTGAGACTATTTCTCCTGACCTTGTTGTAGGTGAATGCACTCTCTTTCACGAGTTGATAACCATATTTCTTTGCAAGGAGCTTTCCTTAAAGTTTGTTCATCCAACCGGAACCCGGTATCCGCCAGGCAGGTTCAACATATTTAAGAACGATGAGCAAAATGTCGCTATCGGCTCAGGGGAAAGCTGGAAGACTGAGGATCTAGACTCTTTTATATTAGGAGTTTGCTCGGGATCGGTACGGCCAGCATACATGAAGAAAAGGACCTCCCTATATGAAATTATTAGATTCAATTTGTACAGATTATATGGTTTGGTAATCGTCACTTTAAGTCGATTTAAAGGTGAAAAGTTCAACACTCCATCGCTTTGGCGAAAGATGGAGTTGAGCCAAAGTCTGCGGAAATGTAAGCATAATTGGGAGAAAGTAAGCAGCCTTCCCAATAATAATAAAAACATTCTTTATCTTATGCAAATGCAGCCTGAAGCAAATTTAGATGTCTGGGGTGCGCCATTTTCAGATCAGACTTCTGCTGTAAAGGAACTTGCATCAATTCTTCCTCCAGACTTTAACGTTATTGTGAAGGCAAACCCTAAAGCGAAATATGAACTTTTCGGTTTTATTAATGAACTTGAGAATTACCCTAACGTTTATTTTGCTCCGAGCTATTTTACAATGGATGACTTAAAGTCCAAGACTTATGGGATTCTTACGGTGTCGGGTACCATTGGTCTAGAGTCAGTATTTAGCAATGGCAACTGTATTTCGTTAGCACATCCAGTTTTGTCTTCTAGATTTCCAAAATATTCAGCATCTTCAATTGCTAATGCGGTTACTAAACTTCTGGAAACTGAATGTGAAATTTCTGAACATAATGAGGCGCGAGATTTATTGAGTGTTTTAATTTCAGATAGCTTTTCGGGAGTGGTCGGCGATCCGCTTTATTCGCACCACGCATTTGATCGAGAGAATATAAGTAAAGTTGCCAGTGCGATTGCTAAATGCATCTGATTTGAATAAAAGCATTTTTTTAGGTTGTGTTGCAGTGTTCAAAGGCCATGCTAAGCATACCTATTAAACTTAGCAGAGCTATTAGATTTAAAGCTTGTTAAGTAAACTGTACATAACGGTGAAATCTATGAAATTTATAATTTTATTTCTTGTAATATACTTTGTATATTTCTTGGGCTGGTTTTTGTTACCGTTAGAGTCGGTATTTCAAGTAGGGTTAGAAGGCATATTGATGCTCGTTTTGGGCATAATTGCTGTGCCTCTTGGGTTTTTGTCATCATTTGCTTTTAAATTCTACTTTAATAGAAGTGCTGTGGTAGATCATAGCGCTCCTTTGCATTATGGAATTAATTCAACAATTTTAGATCGGTTATGCAATAGGGTTAATATTATTGCTTTAATTGGCTGTGTTTGTATTCTGTTAGACCGCTTATATTTAAGAGATTTATCTTTTGCTGACAGTTTTCTTGAGAATAGAGAGTTATTGAATGACTCAGCAACTTCAGGCTTAGGGCTAATTGGTAATTTTTTGTCTGGAATGGCTGTATTCAGTCTTGGGTTAATGTTTCTCGGCAAGGCAATTTCGGATGATGTTACGTTTAGGCGTAAATTATTTTGCTACATAATCTCATTGTTATTTATATTCTCTCACCTGATGATTGGGTCGAGATCTGGATTTATCATGTTGATTTTGGTCACATTTTTTTTTCTGCTTTGGAGTAGGTATATCAAGAGAATGCCCTTAATTAGTTCAAATTTAGCATATCTCTTGTTGATTGGTTTTGGGTTAATAATCTTGTTAGGCGAGATATTTTTAATGCGCATTAAGGACATGGGTTTAACGCCGATCGACAGTTTATTATATTCGGGCTATGGTTATACGGTGCAGCCATCTGAAAGTTTCCTGCTGTTCATGGACCAATTAGACTCGATGCAAAATTTATGGTTTTCTTTAACATCCACTTTTATGTATGTCT
>Ga0255783_10003233_pt1 | contig 15645 bp, 17 predicted proteins | sample 011ome_22_FD_179981 | JGI IMG/M metagenome (GOLD analysis project Ga0255783, IMG submission 179981) | Coastal salt marsh microbial communities from the Groves Creek Marsh, Skidaway Island, Georgia - 011507BT metaG (version 2) | ecosystem: Environmental > Aquatic > Marine > Intertidal zone >... | reverse complement strand
GAGGCTGTTGAACGGGCGAGAGCGGATGTGGAGCGTTTGAAGCTTGGACCGACGAAGATATGGACGGGATTGGTGGTGCATCACAAGGATGTGTTTGTATCGCATGTGCTTCCGAAATTGAATAGGAATGATCGGTTTTTCTTTTCAAAGGTGAATAGTGAGAGTGAAGATGTGCTTGCGTACGCCGGGGTAGACGTATCGGGAGTTAATGTTACGGAATGTTCATCCATCTCGACGTTGGAATGGGCGTGGAATCACTATCCCTGGGGAAAGAAAGATGGAAGAGTGATAGATCAAACCTTGTTTTGCGTGCAAGTTGCTGCAACGAACAAACTCGAGTTCCTCAAGTGGGCGAGAGAAGAGAAACATTGCGAGTGGGATAAGTGGACGATTAAAGTGGCAGTAGTTATAGATAATCTCGAGATGCTGAAATACTGCTTCTCTAATAATTGCCCGTATGATGAAGAAGAGTCGTGCATTCACGCTGCTGCAGATGGAAAGCTAGACTGTGTTCGATTTCTTTTCGACAAAGTGAAACCTTCAAGAGAGACGGAAGAAAAAGCGGCACGTCAGGCAGCAGGAAAGGGTCGCATAGACATCTTGAGATATTTCATTGAAGAACGAAAGATACCTGATGTGGTAATGATCGCCTGTGTGGCAACTGTTATGCAAAGTGAGGCCGAATCGATTGCCTCAAATACTTAGTCGAAGAGGCGAAAGTGCCTATTGACTACTGGCAACTCGTCGCGGGAGCTCGTTGCTACGAACACCTCGAGTGCTTACACTACTTGCAAGAAAAAGGGTGCCCAGAACCAACGGACGAACAATACGCTATGATTGTCGAGATCATAGAAAGGAAGCAAGGCTCTTAGAAGAATTGAGGCAGCAATACCGGCGGAAGACTGATACAGAGAGAGAGAGTATGTCATACATTTTTACCTCAAAGTCCTCAACAGACCACACAAAATAAAACACAACAAATCATGTATGCACACTCGTCGTAAACGCGAAGATTCGTTTTGATCGTCATCATGAGACGACGACGACAGTTGCTGTTCGCGGACTCGATAAAATCTGCGTTCATGCGACGCGTTTCTGAGACTGTGTCGTCGTCGTTACCATCGAGGAGCATCGACGTCGTTTTAGACGCGAGACAGGAGGAAGTCGTCGAGCGTTTATCGAGTTTGTGCGACGACGACGAGAACGACGAGAATGATAACAACAACAACAACAACAACAACAACAGTACCAGCGGAAAAAGAAGAAGTAAGAAGAGCGGCGTGTATTTGTACGGATCGCCGGGCCGAGGAAAGACGGTACTCGTGGACAGTTTCAAAGATGCGTTCACGAACGAAGAGAAGAAAAAAATCAAGTCGCTTTCGTTTCGCTCGCTCATGGACGAGATGCACGAGAACTTGATGAAGATAAGAAACGTACGAAATCCAGTGCGAGAGATTGGGAGTCGGTATAAGAAAGCGCACGAGGTTTTAATTGTGGACGAGGTGGAGGTGACTGACGTCGCCGACGCGCGGATCTGGAAGGCGTTCGTGGAGAGTTACTTAACGGAAGACGACTTGGAAAGCGAGAAGAAGAACACGAAGAAGCGGGAGAAGGACGCGAAGAAGAGAAACATATTAGTGTGCACGTCGAATTTTAAGCCGAAACAGTTGTATAAAGGTGGGTTGAATTGGAAGAGTTTGCTGGTGTCGGAGGTTTTGAGCGAACGTTTGGATGCGGTGTCGTTGGACGGCGAGGAGCACGAGTCGCCAGAGAAATTTCGAGACTATCGAAAAGCTTCGTTCGCCGCAGAAGAAGCATCGGCACGTAAAATCGAGGGAGAGACGTCGTCGTTGTTGTCGTCGTCGTCGTCGATGATTTTCGGGGACGATGCCGACGCCAGTTTACGACTACACTGGGAAAAATTGATGCTTTCTTCGAAGAATAGGTCGAAAAGACACCATCATGCTCTTTCAGATCGATTGGAAAAAGATATACGAAGTGTAGCGACGAGCATCGAGGCGAACGCGAAAGCGGCGTACTTTGATTTCGCCGCTTTGTGTGGCGCGAACGCGAAATGGTCTCCGAAAGATTACGAGAATCTTTCTAAAGCGTACGAATTTGTGTTTTTGGAATCGATACCGGTATTAGACGTCGCCATTCTCGGTGAAGACGTCGTCCGGCGCTTCGTGATGGTCATCGACGCTTTATACGCGAACAAAACGAAGCTTTACTGTTCATCGCCATCGACGAAGAGCATAGCCGATTTGTTCCCGCAATCATCATCAACACCGTCGCGCGAAAACTCTTCCTCCTCAACTGCAACGGCAACGACAACGTTCGTATCCAAAACAGGAGGCGCCTCCGGGCGAAACGCGACCATGCTTTCCGAAAATATCGAATGGTCCGCCACCGGTTTAACCAAAGCCTCCCTAGCTGCGTTGTCCTCGGGGAGTTTCACGGACAAATCCAAGCCGAGATGCCAGTCGCGTTTGTACGAGATGAAAACCGAGGCGTACAAAAGAGACCGCCCGGCGTAGTAGTAATAGTAATAGTAGTAATAGTAGTAATAGTAATAGTAGTAGTAGTACGCGAGAAGAGCCAACAACAACACACACAAATCGTGCGTGATGGTGATAGAAAAAAAAGGGAGTTGGCGGCAAAGGGTTTGTCGTCGCGCGTGTATTATTGAGCGAAAAGCTGCCTCTTTCCTGCTGAGAAAAGATGACGTGGAATCGCTGGATTTTCTCCACAAAATCACTCTCGTTTTTTATCAGAACTCCACACACACGTACACATGTTTGCCGTTACCACGACTCCCACTTCGCTTTCATCCTCCGCGACGAGAAGCTTGAAGAATAACAAGTCGTCGTCTCTTTCGAAGCGCGCGAAGTGTTCCTCGATTGTTGTTTCTTCTTCTTCTTCTTCTTCTTCTTCTTCTTCTAAGATGGATGAGAAATTCGATCGCCGGGAAATGTTAAAGAACGCGTTGGTCGCCTCGGTTGGCGTCGTCGCGGCGACTCCGATGCCGGTACGTTCGTTCGTTCGTTTGGTTTTACCGATGATCAGTCGCGTTTTTATGTGCTTCGTTGTCTTTCGTCTCGATCATCAAAAGGCGGAGAAGGAAACCCGACGCGAAAGCGCGTTTGTGGGTTTGATCTCTCACTTTTCTCTCTCGTCTCGCGCACTCGAAAGGTGAAGTGAGAAAACGGAGCAAAAATGTACTGACGAAACGTTTTTTTTTTATCTAATCTAACGACCACCAGGCGCTCGCGTTGTTCGGTATCGGCGAAAAGTCGGACGCGAAGTACGAAGAGGACACCAAGGAAGTCATCAACCAAGTTCGCGAAGTTTTGGACTTTCCGATGGGCGCCGACGGGAGAGAACAGTCCATCGAAAAGACGAGAGCGTTGACGAACGAGTGGGTCGCGAGGTACAGAAGATCTGGGGATTATTCCGGCAGACCGTCGTATGGTCTCACGTATTCCGCGTTGAACGCGGTGTCTGGGCACTTTAATAACTTCGGGACGAAATATCCGTTTCCGGCGAAGAGAAAGGATCGAGTTTTTGAGGAGTTGACGAGTGCGGAAACCCAAATTTCCCGAGGTCGCTAAATAGAGAGAGAGAGAGAGAGAGAGAGAGAGAGATTTATATATTATTATAGAAATGAGATGAAGAAAGAGGGAAGAGAGGTTCTTTGCATTTGCGCTTATAACAACATGTAGCATGTGTTTTATTATTCATTATACCATCTATGCGTGTCATTGTTAAAACCTGACGCTTACGCCACCTGTCTTTCGAACCTTTTTCGATGTGCGTTGCGCGCGAAACTGTCCTCGTACCGCTCTCCTATTTTTAATCGTTGGCTTTTTCAGCCAGTTTTTGCTCTAAATGTTCGCACGCACCCGTCACAAACCCTTTCAAATCGTTCATGAATAACTCGCAATCTTCTTTCAGCGCTTTCCTCTCGTTCTCGTCTTCCACTTCCTTCGGTTCCTTCGCTTTCGCGTCGCGAATCTCAAACTCGTCGTCGGCGATAGTTTCGATGCTAATTTCCGGCACCGTGAACGTCCCGTCTACCTCAACGTAACCATCATCGTAATCAAAATCTTCGCCTTTCGTGTACGTCGCTTTTATCTCAAATTCCGTCGTTTCCAAATCTAATCCGTGTTTCATTTTTCCTCTCGACAAGACTATCGAACAGTTCCCAGTGAGCTTTTTCACACTCAACAACAAGAATCTTCTCCTCCATCCACCTCGAACCTCCTTCGATTTGATGTGCTCTTTTTCGCTCGCGAACCATAACTCATCTTTACACTGTCTCCTCAAAATTTCGTTCAACGTCGTTTCTGCCCACGATAAGTACGAGCGCTCCTCGAACGTTTGCGCCGCGTTCCATTTGCTTCCTTTCACTTTCTGGCTTTCTTCCTCCAATCTCAGAGACTCCTCCCGAGTGAGTTGTTTGTTGTTGTTGTTGTTGTTGTCGTTGCCGCCTCCTCCGTCTCCTCCTCCGGGGACGTTGTCCCACCAGTAATGGTAGCCTTTCTTGCTGTTGCATTCAAGGCCGGACATGTTTTCTCGAGTGCGTCAAAGTGGCGTTTTATACGTACTCGAAGAGAAAAATTCTTCTTTTTGCTTAAATATCTAAATATACATACGAGTATTCTACGCTCTAATCCTACTAAAGCCCGGTGCGTTGCCTTAACCGTTCCCGCGCGTTCCCAACCGAGGAAGCCGCGAAGTTTCCCCACGGCCCTCGTCCGAAACCTCTCGTGCTCGTGTTGTGTCTGCTCTCTATCGGCGGTAAGTGCTCGAAACTGGAGTGCTCCGCGTGTATCGGTTCTCGATGTTCGCATTTCTTATCCCAACACGTTTCACATAAGATGTAATTTTTGTCCACGCATTGAGAACATTTGAAGGAGTATTGGCCTTTCGGAGCGAGCGGGTCGGTCGTCCATAATCGTCGAGCGCCGGATTCGATTTCGTTTTGGCAGTGGCTACATTTTTTGTTCGGCGCGAGGTGGCGTCGGTTCACGCCGGAATCGGTCTCCGACTCTTTCGCCAGGCGAACGTGAGCATCTCTCGCTTTAATCGCCGGCTCTAATCTTTGCAGCAAGACTCGGCACTTTGTCAACAACTTTGCGTTCACTTCTGGTTTCTGCGTGTCCATCGTTAACTCCACCGCGTCCGCGGTTTCCGTAAAACCGCACGCCAACAAACACTCTCGCGCGAATCTCTTCGACCACACTTTCTCTACAAACGACCCCCCAGATTTCTTCGTCAATTTTCTGTACTTCCCTTCGTTCGGCTGTTCGCTGATATTCCTCAAAATCTTATACAAAACGTCTCTCGCGTCCACCCACTCCTTGCACTCGCGAGCGCTTTCGCACCGCGTCAAATACCGCAAAGGCTTCAAAATCAGCAAAATCTCTTCTCTGGTCACCCCGTCTCTCTCAAACAAGTCCACGTCTAATTGCAACTGAAACGTTTGAAACTGCTCCGGTTCCGTCCATCTAGTCTCGTTCGTCTCTCTATTTACGTAATACGCCCGGCCTCTCGTTCGTGCGTCTGCTTCGTCGTCCGAACAGAAATATTGTTCCCAATTGGACATGTTCCGTTTCTTCTTTTATCAATTCGGCAACAGAGGCGCTTTCTTCTTCCTCTTCCTCCCGAACAAAGAGGCGCACGGATTGCAGCAGTAGCAGTATAAACTCGTAAAGCACAAGGAGAGGAAAATCGGGTACCAAAACGCCAGGAGGAATGCAATCGAGAGTTTCATCGTTTGTTTGGTGCACGTTTTTGTGTGAATTTTCACTCCTTTTTCCTCGTTTGAATTTAAGGATAGACCACACAATTATACACAAACTTCTTCATTAAAGAGTTCGAATGTACATCAGCGCATCATCATCTCTGCTTCCGATATCGACGACGAACACCAAAACTCGGATTTTATCCAGCGCGTTCGCGACGTCTTCTTGTTCGGGAAGGAGGCGTTTTAGTGGGAATAAAAATGTACCGAAATCGAATTTCCGGGACGACCCCCGAGGCTCGAAGGCTCCTCGAAGATGTTTTCCGACGAGCGCGAGCGCGTCGTCGTCGTCGTCTCAGGATTCGACGATGACGCCGATTCAACTGCAAGACGTGGCGAGGAAACAGTTCGAGAACCGAGAGCGAAGTCGAGCGCAAATGGTACGTCATCCTCGTTTACTTTTTCTTTCTTCTCGGTGTGTTTGACCGAGAGAGGGTGTTTGGGAAAATTGTCTGACTCAGCACGAAAATTCTTCTTTTTTAGGTGGAACGGCGGTTACAAGCGTTTCGATCGGGAACTTTCGAACCGCCGAGACGAGAGAAAACGCCGTTTAATAAACCAACGCCGCATTTTTTTAGCGCAGGAGTGATGACGCCGAGAAGAACGGCGTTTTTGGAGTTTGAACGGTTGGAGACGTGTTGATGAGTCTCTCTTCTCTTTCTTTCTTCTCGCCGGAGGGAAGCCGAACGAACCGGAAGCCGAGCGAAAACGAAAATGTTGTACCAATACAGGAGTATATATTATTATTATTATTATTTAATGCACAGAATGCGACGATGTACGTTATGTGAGGAGCGTGTGTGTGTGTGTGTGTCAGTTTTAGATGCGAGCTTATAAAAAGCATCGAGGCGCGCTTTGAACGCGTCGTTGAATCATTTTTAATAGAGAAATCTAAAATACAAATACAAAAGCTAAAAAGAACTACTCAACCCCCCTCTCTGCTACTTCTATCTCGGCCCTAAATACGTCACCTTTCTCACGAACTCCTCCGTGGTATCTTTTGCTCCGACCCCGGTCCCTCTCGGCGTCTTCCTCTCCAAAAGTTGATCCGGTCTCGGCACGAACGTTTGCGAACTCAATCGGCCTTTCGTCACTCTCACTTTCGTCCCGTCGTCTAAATAGCTCGATTGAATCCGAACTCTCCCTCCGGTATTCGGATCGACTAAGCTCACGTTCGAGTAATGTATCGGTTGTTCGACCGATAAAATCTGTCCCGGTGGATTCGGCTCCCCAGGTTGCGGTTGCGGCTTCACGTGTTTCTTCACCAAGTTTAACCCTCCCACGATCAGTTTGTTTTCTTTCCTGAACACTTTCGTGACTTGGCCAATCTGGCCTTTATCTTTCCCCGAGGTGACGATCACTCGATCGCCGGTGAAGATTTTCCACTTGTTGATGAGTTTGTTCGAGCACGCCTTGACGTGTTTGGTGACGTGTTTCGCCGAGCGGCGGAACGCGGAGGCGGAGGACGACGCGGACATGATGATGTTTTACTCCCCCAAAAATCAAAGCAGGGCTGAAATGTAACGATGATGATGAGAGAGAGCTCCTTTCACGAATAAACCGCCAAACTTTTGCGACGACAAAGACACAGTGAACGAAAACCGAACTCACGCGCTCGCTTTTTCTCAAACGCAAGAGCGCGTATCCGTTTCCCTCTCTCTTTCCGATGTACTATTCTTCTTCGTATTTATAGAGAATTTAATGAGGAAATGTCTTCATTTTTTCCCCAACACAAAGAGAAAAGGAGTGAAGGAGCGAGCGCGCTTCGTCGTCTTCTTTTGAGAACGATGGAGGCAGAGGAGGAGGATGAAGGAGAAGAGGAGCGCGAAAGAGGGGTAAAGTCGGAAATGGTGGTGGTTTCGCCGCCGTTTGCCGCGTCGGAGGACTCTTCTTCCAAATCGCGAGAAGAACAACAACGACAACGAGAGGAGACAAAGCCGTTCGAGCGGATCGAGTGGCCTCGACCGAACAAAACGAAACAACCCGGGGATATTTTATTCTGGCCGAGGACGGACCAACCGATAGCGTACACGCACTGGGCGGTATACATTGGTCGGAGGAAACCGATGGGGAATAAATTCGTGGAAAATGAAAGTTTTCCCGAGGCGGTGGTGCACTTGTGGGGCGCAGCGGACGCGAAGGATCGATCGATGTCCAAGGACGCGGCGGTGATTTACAGCGAATTGAGCGAGGTGAATTGCGAGAAGGATGCGCCGAGACCTTTTTGTGGGAATTATAAGTACGATTCGTTGTATACGCCGATGCGACCGAGTCAGATTTTGCATCGAACGTTTGTCGCTTTGGAGCATAAGTTTTACGAAAACGAATTCGGAGGGTACTCGGTGACTCTGAATAATTGCGAGCATTTCGCGACGTGGGCCAGGTACGGGTTTCAGCACTCGAGTCAGGTTGGGGACGTGTTGACGACTGGGTTGAGCGCGTTGGGGACGTTCATGATGGGCCCTCCGGGATTAGCGTTGGGGTACATCGCGGGCAACTTGGTCCAAGACGAAACCAGGAAAGCGAGGAGGCACAAGAATAACCAATTAGACGAGGCTATTAGATCCAGTTATCGGAACGAAAAGAAACAGATGAAACCAGGAATGACAGCGGAGGACAAAGAAGGAGAATCCTCGACGATATACGAAATTCTCGACGAAGAAGCCACTCACGACTTTTCGGACGAGAAAGAAGTCGACTGGACAGTTGACTGCCTCCTAGATTACGTGGAAACGTCAAACGTTCAATTTAGCCAAGAGAAACACGATAAATACGAGCAACACGATAAACACAGGGACGACAACCGGCCGTTTCGTGTGTCTCTGAAAGCCGCGGATGAAAACTCGGCGTTGTACAAGGACCGAAAATCCTCAGCCGGCCAAACGAACATCATCGACGTAGATTCGCGAGGTGAAGTCCGACTCGGCGGCAAAGCGCAACCCAAACCGGAGACCGACTTGAAAGAACTCGCCAAAGACTTGGGTAAAATAGGAAAAGAAGTAGGTAAAGGCATGCTCAGCATGCTCGGCTGGGTCGCCCACGAAGCGCTCGAAGGGGCCAAGAAGAGACAAGAAGCGAGAGTAAAGAGAGAAAAAGAGGCGTTGGAAAAGTTGGAAAAATTAAAACTCCCTTCTTCTTCTTCTGCTCCTGCTGCTCCATCGAATACTGCAAACGACGAGAATAACCAACCGTCTGCTTCCAACAGTAACGAAGACCGTTTTTGATGTTGTCGTTGTAAAAATACTATCATCGCACGCGCTGTAAATAAATTACTACCCAAACTGGCAAACGCTCTAATTTTCACTCGTGCACAAAAAAAAGGGGAAAGAAAATTCTTCATTGCAAACACCTCTTCTTTTCGCGCGGCGAGTACTACTACTACATGCCTACCAAAGAGTACCGCATTCCAAAAAGGATCGAGAACGAGAATACCATGTCTGCGACATTAAACGATACGAACGGGGAGGACCCGAACCCGCGCACGGCGACGAAAATGCCCGCGCAAATCAAAAGTAAATTTGGTTTTTCCCGGAGCAACAAAACTATTCCCCAACCGAAATCGAATATCGTCGGTGGAGGAGGACAACAACAACAACAACAACAAAGGCAGCACTTTCAAGACATATCGAATAACAGCGGCGATAGTAACGGTGAGCATTTGAACAATTCGTCGAGAGGGTCGATGATGAAACATACGACGAATGGGTTGCCGAGAGATCCGAGGATTCGACGCCAGGACGGGTCCATATCGGGTGGGATTTTGTACGAAACTGGAGGACGAAAAGTGAACACCTCGAATACGAATACGACTCGCGGGGGTCACAATATTCGAGCACCGTCGGGGCCAGAAGACGAGGACGAGCCGTTTGAATTCGCACACACGTTAGACGAGGAAGAGATGCGGCAGAGAACGCCGGTTGGGGCAACGTATCGCAACACGCATCCGATGTTCGCGAACGGGTTCGGGAACCAACGCGAACAACCGTACGCGCCGAGCAGCCGCGACGGGTCGAATAGCACGATGGCGACGTCGTCGTTTGTAGTACCGGAAGTGCTCTATTGGAAGGATCCGGCGAGGACAACGTTGCACTTTTTCGGTGGGTTTGTCCTCATGGGCACGTTTTATGCGTTGTCCGCGGCGAAGGCGTCGGTGTTTTCGCACTTGGCGTACGCGATGTCCTTAGTGGTGATGGGGAAGTACGTCTTTGCCATTGCGTTCCCGAATGCGGCTAAAGGGATAACGATGAACCCAGAAAAGATGGCAATCAGAGCGAGGAATATGTGTTATAAATTCAACGCCTTCACGGAGAGGCACGAACGGTTTTTCGCGGGTAGAGATAACAAGGCGACGTTGGGCGCGTTTCTCGCGTTGCAAATGGTGAAATGTGTCGGCGGAGCGTTGTCCACGAGACAACTGTTGTTTTTGGCGTACATAGGAGCGTTCACGATGCCGTGCGCTTGGGAGAAACAAAAAGTATTCGTGTACGAGATGTATTGTAAAGTACAAATGGCGATGCAGGAGAAGTGGGCGGAGTTTTCGCCGAGAACGAAAGTGACGAGCGGGGTGTGCGGATCGGTGATGGTGTTCAAATTGGCGAGCGCGCAGACGAGAGTGAACGCGGTATTTTTAGCGCTCGTGTGTTATAGGATTATTAAGGAGCAACAGAGTTTGCGATTGCACGTGCAGCGGATGGAAGATGTAGTCGTAGGAAGCGTGCGGAGGATGAGCCGCTCGTTCGTGGACATGGTATCGCCAGTGCCGAAGCGATTCGGCGCGCGCAGTTAAAAAACAATGTTCTCTCAACTTATCCCAAATATACTCGGTACCTGGGTACTACTATTACTACTATTACTAAACCTAAAATAATATATTGTCACCATCATCGTTTCAATCTTCAAATGCTTTCAGCGCTTCTTTATTTTCATCGCAAAAAGTATTATCGAGAGGAGGATGGGAATTTGGCATATGGTCGGGGATTCGCAAATACATATCGAGCTGCGCCGCGATTTCGTTTAAGCATCGTCTCGCATAAAACGTCTTATACGGGGGAGGCAAAGTGTTTAACATCGCGCCGAGTTCACTCGCTTTTTGCATGGCGTCTTTTCCCTTGACGGGGTCTTTGTTCCCGTACACATCTTTTCCGTCGTAGTCTATATCTACTCTGTTATAAAACACGTTCACGGCAACCGACGGTTCGTTCGTCTCGCTCGGGAGCGACGTGACTCTGTGGAACCAAAGTGCCGGTATGTACAAAGCATCTCCAGGTTCGAGCGTACACACGTGTGCGCGCTCCAATCTAATAGCATCAAAGAGCCTGTAATTATACTCCAACTCTTCGTCGCAGCTGATCTCGTTTATAATTTTTTCGTCGAAGTTTTCATAGCCGCGCATATATTTTAATCTCGCGGACGAGCCCTCGACGTTCAACCACGGTTCACATTCTGGCGCGTACAAGATGACGCGTTTCCTACCGCTCAACTGGTGTAAGATATTGTCTCGAGTATCGAAATGCATCCACAGCGTTGTCCCTGGCGAACTAACGCGCAGAACAGAACTGTGCGTTACAACCGTACCATTACTATTAACATCACTATTATTCCGCGCCGCCGCGTAAAAGCGCTCGACCATTCTCCGCGTCTCGCGACATCTTCCATGAAACGTTGGAGTATCAAACGGATTGCGCTTTGTTTCTGGATCTTGGAAATCGGTCAGAACGTTCGCCGCTTTTTTCGGACCGTTCGTGTGACGCGTGTATAACTTCTCTCCTTTTCGTATTCTTCGAATCATCTCTCGCCAGGGCATTTTCTGAAACGTAAAATTTCTCGGCGTGTTTGGTTTCCTGTGCCCGGCGAGATCGACGTGTGTTGCGCTGGGGTCGTCGATCACGTGCACTTCCACGATCAAATCTTTAAGAAACTCCTCGCTGTTTGTATTTTCCACCGTAATACTCTCGTCCATATACGTTTTATCCGAGAACATCTTATACGGCTCGCCGCCAACGCGTGGATACAAATCTAGGGGATTCTCCGAAAGCGAAATCTCGGGAACATTCACGCTTCTCTTTTTCAATTCCGGCGGCCATAAGCAACAATTAACCCTTTCACACGCATCGTCACGTCTTCTTCTTCTCGAGTACTTCCCCGGAGGACACGCCCGTTGTTCAACACCACCACCCGTCGTATTCGTCGTCGTCGTTGTTTTTCGTTGCGGCATATTTCACACGCACACCTCTTTTTTTCGATATCTTTTTTGAGGAGGAGGAGGAGGCGAATTTCTTTTTTTTTTGGTCAAACTGTCGTTTTTTGCAAGCGCATCAGCATCAGACAGATTTTGAGAAAAATTTTTAAAAAACGAGACACAAAAGAAGAAGAAAAAAAGAGTTGACATTCCCACAAAAAAGCTTTGAGAGTTTCTTCGAAAAGCGCTCTGTGTACGCGCGAAAAGAAGAGGCGTAAGAAAGAAGAACATAAAGAACGAGATAGTATCGCGAGCATTCTTTTCTCGTCGTCGCGTTCTCTTTCTCTCTCTCTCTCTCTCTCTTCTGCTTTTGTGAACGTTGCACGACACACATTCATTTTCCCGGGTAAAATTTCAAATTTTAAAAAGAGAACGAAACATGTACGAAACGCCAAAGAATAACATCAACGACGATGATAATGAAGACAAAGAACCGAACGATCTGCGCGCGAGACGCACACAAACGACGACACTTGATGACGCTCGTGCGGAAGGAAAGATCTTCTTAATGAGGGACGAAAAAACCTCCCCGGAAGAACACGAATCCGCAGCGATTTTGTTCGAGCTGATGTCCGGCGCTGCGAGGGTGGTTTCCCAAGAAGGAGAAAAGAGGAAAAAGAGGAAGAAGCGCGGGAACGCGACGAACAACAACGCGATGATGAACAAAAACGCAAGTAAGATGATGAAAAAGACTTTGATGACTCCAATGGTGACGAATACGATGAAGACGACGAAGCGGAGATTATCGGCGAAGTTCGCGGATGTTGAGGAGACTCGCGCCAGAGACGCCGCTTCCGCCGAGAAAGAGAAGAGGAAGAAGCGAGAACCGAAGAAAGAAGAAACGACGAATGCATCGATGATGAAACGAGAGAAGCAAGGACAACTTCAGCAACGGAACATGTTTATGAATGATTTCGTTTGTAAACAGTTGGAGGCGGACGCGAGCGTGCCGAAAAGCTGGGTCGCGTTCGCGCGAGCGACGGCGCGAGGCGAAGACGCGGCGGTGATAGAAGCGTCGACGTGTTTAGACGACGCCGAGGACGAGTTTAAATATTTTAAAAGTAGACGGAAAACAACAGCGACGACGACGACGAGTAGCAAAAAGAAGAAGAACAACGAAAACGAGGACGAGGACGAGGACGAGGAGAACGAAGCGGGCGTAGAAGACCAGAATGGCGTCTTTATCGACGCCGCGTGTAGAAGAGCGCGATATTCAAAAGGCGTGACGAAACTGAGCGCGGATTTGATTCGACAGAACCCTTCCGCGGCGTGGTTGGAATGCATCGCGGCGGATGCGCACGATCGCGCACGACAAATCTGGCGTACTAAGAAGAGATGCGAAAAAATGCGCAAGCAAAGCATCGCTGCCATGTTCAGAGGCAAAACGATGAACGACGCCTCGGCGCAAAGCAATCGAGAAGCGGCGGTGGAGGATGTGAGCGCCATAGCGCTCGCGAACATCTGCGCAAACTGGGAACTTGGATTGGCCAAAGAGATAGAACTGTATTGCGACCAGCTAGAAAATGTGGAACTGATTAGCGAGAAAGCGATTGCGGAGAGCACCACCCCGTCATCATCTGAAGAAAGAACATTCTCGATGGAGCAGTTTGAACGCTCAGACGACCCCGAACACCAAAAGGCGAAGCGGCTCGCGACGAAGCTTCGCACGCACTCAGAAAAGGTAGCGGCGCTGTGGAGACACAACGCCAAAGGTAGAAATGCTTTTTAATATGTATTATGTTTATATTCATTATATTTGTTGTATTACTCGCGTGTTTACTGGCTAACTCAGCAAACCCGCAAAACTGCTCGGTCCGGTTTCCACGTTTCGCTTCGGAAGACACGCAGCCACCATCGCGGCATCTTTGCTCTCGCCACCACCACCGAAGATGACTTGTGCAAATCCATTCATCGTGGATTCTCCGCACGGACGCGATGCGTCGTCTTCTTTACCGATACCGGCAAAGATGGAGTCGAATCCTGCGAGTCCTTGCGGAAGTAAGGAATTGGGAAAATCACCGGTGGAGGTGTTTTCCTTCTCGCCGTCTGGTTTCATCCACATTGAAATTGGCATGTCATTGTCGTCGTTGTTCTCTAAATCGGATTCTCCACCGTACTCCTCTTCCTCTTCTTCTTCTTCCGGCTCTTCTTCGGCTTCGAGCATCGGTTTACGGTTGCGTCTTTCGCGATTGCCGCCGTTGAGTTCGGCTTGCAATTTCAACGCCAACATAGAATCCGTCTCTGGTTTGATCTCTTTTGGCACCGGCTTTTTTGCAAACTTGCTGCTAGTATCTATTTTGCGCTTCTTTTCCTGACTGGAGGGTTTTATCGTCTCGAGCGGTTGTTCTTGTTCGTTGCCGTTCACGAACGCTCCGACGTCAAACGCCGACATGGTAAATTCCGGCGGCGGTAACGGCGTTCGCGTCCTTTCGTCAAACACGGTCGAAAAGTCAAACTTGTTGTTATTATTGTTCGCGCTATCTCTGTTCGCTATCATCTGTTCCTTTATCGCCATTTTTGTTCTATACGTGTAATCTTTTCTCTTCTTGTCCCCGCTTCCATCCGGCGGCGGCAACGGCGCGAATCTCCAACTGTATTTGATTTCAAACGTCTCCGGATACCCTCGCATCTCGTACGCTTTCACCGCGGTCATGTCGCCGATAATCTGCTTATCCCAAACAACGCACGGTTCTAAGTTCACCGAATTATCCCCTCGCATATTCGGACGCATGGTGAACATGAACGCTTTATTCCTCAATCCGTTCTCGTTTCCCGTTTTCCTCTTCTCCTCCTCTCTCGCTTCTCGTTCCAAAAGTGCAGCCGCCTCTTTCCATTTTTCGCTGAAATGGTCGCAAATATCCCCCAACTTTTTCCTCAACCGAAAGGTCAAATCTACGATTGGATTTTGTCTCGTCGATTTGATCGTATTCGATATCAGCTCTGAATCTGGCGTAAATCGAATGGTTATTTTCTTCTTCCCGTCGTCGCAGTGTTGAATCGCTTTCGCTTGGTCCATGTTGATCGCCAAGGAAGGTGACGTTCGAAAAGGTTCCGTCGTCGTCGTCGTCGTCGTCGTCGTCGTTTCCAACGCTCTTTTGTGCTTCGCGTCTCCCGCGACGACTCGCTTCGGCGTCTTCATCTCCTCGTTGTTGTTGTTGTTCGTTCTCATCTTGTCTCCTACAACATGATCTCCTAAAGTCTTCTTCATCTTCGGCCGTCCCACCGGCGCTTTCCCGCTCTTCTCGACCACTTTCCTCCTCTCCTTCTCCATCAACTCCGCCAAGAAAATCGCGTTCCTTTTCACCTCCTCCGGTGAAAAACCATCACTCGTATCCGGAGGATAGTGTTTCGAGGACATGAACGCGAACCAGGCTTTCCAAGAGGACGCTCGATCTTCCTCGTTCGATTTGTCAATTTTTTTAAACTTTTTCTCCGAGTTGAGTAATTGCGTTCGAGAGAGGAGATTGTTGATGCGAGGGAAGATGTAATCTTGGTCCTCGTTTCGCCACATGTCTCGTTTTTTGTTGCTCGGAGACATTCTTTCTCTCTCTCGGAGGCTAAAGGCACACAAACGCGTTTCCTGGGAAGGCTAAAGGTCGCT
>Ga0255783_10003231_pt1 | contig 15655 bp, 30 predicted proteins | sample 011ome_22_FD_179981 | JGI IMG/M metagenome (GOLD analysis project Ga0255783, IMG submission 179981) | Coastal salt marsh microbial communities from the Groves Creek Marsh, Skidaway Island, Georgia - 011507BT metaG (version 2) | ecosystem: Environmental > Aquatic > Marine > Intertidal zone >... | reverse complement strand
ATGGCTGACAGAGCTAGATCAAGATGTTGAAGATTTGATTGACTTTGCAGAATTTACTGAAAACAAATGGGCTAATGCCTACGATGAGGATCCAGGATATAATAGGATCTTTGGCAAAAAGCCTGCAACAAAGGATTAATTATGACAGATTTAAGAGACGATATTTTATCAGCATTTCAATCACATGCAAAGGGTCATATAGATAAACATAGAATGAATGTAGAAGTATATCTTACCAACCCAGTTGGTGTAGGTGAACATCCAGACATCATGGAAGCAATTGAAACAGAAATGGAACAGATTGCTAAGTATGATGATATGCTTGAGATGGTAGAAAAATATTTTTCAGAATAGCGCTAAATAGGGGTTTACAAAATCCGCCATTTGATATATAATATACATTAATAAAAAAATCAAACAAGAGAGGTGACAGAATGGCAACAGCAGCTGTTGACACAAGGAAGTTTTTGTCAGAAACAAAATTCTATGAAGGCTACTCCCGATATATTGAAGATGAAGCTAGATATGAAACTTGGGATGAAGCAGTAGATCGTGTTATCGAAATGCACGAAAAAAACTATATTACAAAGAATAATGAATTAAAAGAATATTTCGAAGAAGCAAGACAAGCTTATAAAGAACAAAGAGTCCTTGGTGCTCAGCGAGCTTTGCAATTTGGTGGTGAGCAATTAATGAAGCACCAAATGCGTATGTATAATTGTACCTCATCGTATGCAGATCGACCAGATTTTTTTGGTGAACTGTTCTATATTCTTCTTTGCGGTGCAGGTGCAGGTTTTTCTGTACAGAAACATCATATTAAAAAATTACCAAAATTACAAGCCCGTACTAAACAGGCTAAAGGTTATATTGTAGAAGACTCTATTGAAGGTTGGGCATCAGCACTAGATGTACTAATGTCTTCTTATTTTGTTGGTGGGGGTAAACATCCCGATTACGAAGGACGTAGAGTATTCTTTGATCTTACAAATATTAGACCAAAGGGAGCTAAAATTTCTGGTGGCTTTAAAGCACCAGGTCCAGAAGGTCTACGTCGTTCACTCGACAAAATCGAACATTTACTTCAAGGTATTGTACTAGACTCCAAAGAACCTATTGCGATTAAACCTATCAATGTATATGATATTGCTATGCATGCAGCAGATGCAGTATTATCAGGTGGGGTTCGTCGTTCAGCAACTATCTGTCTTTTTTCACCAGATGATGATGAAATGATGACAGCAAAGACTGGCAATTGGTTTATGGATAATCCACAAAGAGGCAGATCAAATAATTCTGCTGTTATTGTTAGAGATAAAACTACACCAGAACAGTTTGGCAAGATTATGGAATCTGTTAAACAGTTTGGTGAACCAGGATTTGTTTTCGTTGAATCAACAGAGCATACAACTAATCCCTGTGTAGAGATTGGTATGTTCCCACAGATTGGTAGAAAATCTGGCTGGCAAGGATGTAACTTGACAGAGATTAACGGAGGCATGTGCAATACCGAGGAAGACTTTTATAAGGCATGCCGTGCAGCGTCTATCCTCGGTACCCTACAAGCTGGGTACACTGACTTTAGGTTCTTATCAGATACATCAAAGAAGATCTTTGATAGAGAAGCGCTATTAGGTGTATCAGTTACAGGTTGGATGAATAATCCTGATATCCTGTTTAACGAAAAGATCTTGGAAAAAGGAGCTAAAATTGTTCGAGAAACGAATAAAAAAGTTTCTGCACTTATCGGCATTAATCCTGCTGCTAGGACTACTTGTGTTAAGCCCAGTGGCAATGCTTCCGTATTACTTCAAACTGCTTCCGGTATTCATGCTGAACATTCCCCTATGTATATAAGAAATGTTCAGCTAAATAAAGAATCTGAGATTACACAAGCCATTATTAAATCTAATCCTTATATGGTTGAAGAATCAGTATGGTCTGCATCAGGTACTGACGTCGTAGTTTCGTTTCCTATTTTACCAATCGAAGGATCAATTTATAAAGATGAACTGATTGGTGTTAAGCATCTAGAATTAGTTAAGAAAGCCCAAAAGCATTGGGTAGATGCTGGAACAAATGAAGATCTTTGTGCAGATAAAGGCGTACGTCATAATGTTTCAAATACTATCCTTGTCGACGATTGGGATGAAGTAGAAAAATATGTATTTGAAAATAGACATTCATTTGCTGGTATCTCTTTCCTTTCTATGATGGGAGATAAAGATTTTAATCAAGCACCAAATACTGCTGTTATTACTGCAAAGGAAATGGTAAAGAAATATGATGCTGCTTCAATCTTTGCATCAGGTCTTGTTGTAGATGCACTAAAAGTATTTCCTAATCTATGGGATGCTTGTTCAACAGCACAAGGCTATGGATTAGATATTACCTTAGAATCTTCTGAAAATGCAGCAAGACAAGATTGGGTACGACGTTTTAATAACTTTGCAGATAATTATTTAAAAGGTAATATTAAAAAGGCAGAGTATTGTCTTAAGGATGCGTATCTACTTCATAAATGGAACAAGATCCAAACTAATCTTAAAACCATTAATTGGATGGAAGATCTCACTGAAAAGAAATATACTGATGTTGATACATTAGGAGCAGCAGCTTGTGCTGGCGGTGCGTGTGAAATCGATTTCTAGTCCATGTATTAAAATTTGTACTTTGATAGATAATATCTGTATAGGATGCGGTAGATCCTCTGAAGAGATTCGGGAATGGTTTACCGCATCTAATACTAGAAAAAAAGAGATATTGGAGAAGATTGCCAGTGGAAAATGAGTACAGAATAGAATGTGAAGAGTGCTATAGTGTTACTATAGTTTTAGTAGAATCTAATAATGCTCCTGAATTTTGTGCCATCTGCGGACGTAGAGCAGAAGTAGAGGAATTAGAATATGAAGATTTTAATTAAATTATTCCAAAAATATTTAAATAAAAAAGAAAAAGTACCAGGCTATCTAGGTAGAGATTTATCTAAACATAGGGTTTATACTACAAGATACGAAGATCTGTGTAAATAACTATATGTGGTATTATAATGATAAACCTTTCGACGACACACCAGAAGAGTACCAGGGATTCGTGTACCTTATCACAGAACTGGATACAAATAAAAAATATATCGGTAAAAAGAACTTCTGGCGGCCTAAAATATTACCAAAAAATAGTAAAAGAACTAGACGAATCAAAACCAGAGTTGAATCTGACTGGCGAAAATATTATGGATCTAATAAGAAATTTCAATTACTGCTTGAACAAAAAGGGCCAGATAATTACAAAAGAGAAATCCTAAGGCTCTGTGTAAGTAAAGGCGAAATGTCTTATTATGAAGCTAAGTTACAATTCGAAAATGATGTTCTTTTAACCGACGATTACTTTAATGAGTTTATCGGCTGTAAAATACATTCGAACCATGTAAGAAAAACGTAGTTGGGTATTCTATCCCCTGCGTAACCATAGCTTATTATACCGGATTTTACTCCATTTGTAAATCCCAAATTTTTCCAAATGAAATAGAATTAGTGGGTTTACATCCATGGCTAACTATGGTATAATACTCTAACAATTAGGAAAAGGATATATTATGACTTACACTGTACAATTGGATATCGACGGCGAATATCCTCCTGCCGAACTACTAAAGACATGTCAGCGATTCGAAGTTTCGGTTAAGCTAGTATCTAATTTTGATTCAGGTGGCGGAAATACAGTCTATCGGTTTTATGCAAATGATAAATCAGAATTAATCAAAATGTTAGCAAAATTCGATATGGCAAAATATGAATCAAATATTAAATTTAATCTGTAGGTGATATTATGATTATAGTCGACTTTAGTGGTATATGCTTAGCATCTATCCTTATACATAAAACCTTAGATGAAGCTATGGTACGTCATATGACTCTGAATTCTTTGCGTATGTACAATAAGAAATTTAGGGATCAATATGGTGAAGTAATTCTCGCGTGCGATGGCGCGAATAATTGGCGCCGTTCATACTTTCCTCAGTACAAAGGTAACCGTAGAAAAGATCGTGAGAAATCTACATTCGATTGGAATGAAGCATTCCGTATTATGCATACCATTAAAGACGAAATACGTGAAAACTTTCCATACAAAGTTATTCATCTAGAAGGCTGTGAGGCAGATGATATTATTGGTACTCTTGTAGAACGTACACAAGAATTTGGCAATTATGAAGATGTAATGATTGTATCATCCGATGGCGATTTCAAACAGCTTCAGAAATATAAAAATGTAAAACAATGGTCACCACTCTTAAAGAAACAAGTTGTAGATGATAATCCTCGTGTTAATCTAAAAGAGAAAATACTAAGAGGTGATACTGGAGATGGCATACCAAATGTACTATCAGATGATGATGTACTGGTTGAAGGACGTAGGCAAACACCTCTTTCGAAAAAGAAAATGCAATCTATAATAGAAGATTTATCTGAAGGTGAATTACTTTATGCAGCATCTTGGTATCGTAACTATCAGCGTAATGAAACTCTGATTGATCTTACTAAGACACCAGAAAATCTAAAAACACTAATTATAGATAATTATGAACAACAAGATCCAGTAGAAAATAAAGCTAAAGTATTTCCATATCTTGTTGCAAAAAGAATGAATAGACTAATTGAAAGTGTACAGGAGTTTGTTTAATGAAACAATATGTATTCGAGGTATTAGAAGAAGTACAAAAAGCCTCAAAGAAAGAAGATAAGATTAAGATCTTAAAAGAAAATGAAACATGGGCATTAAAAGATATTATCCGTGGTTCAATGGATAAAAATGTAGTATGGAATCTTCCACCAGGATCACCACCATATACTGCATCAGAAGAGCACAATCATCCTAGTAATCTAATTGGACAGAATAAGCAGTTTAAATATTTTGTTAAAGGAGGTCCAGGTGATAAGCTACCACCATTTAAACGTGAAGCTATTTTTATTAGCGTTATCGAAAGTGTACATCCTAAAGATGCACAGCTTGTAATCGATATGGTGAATAAAGAAAAACCAGCTGGTATTACTAAAGCTTTGGTAAAAGAAACTTTTCCGGGTTTACTTCAAGACTAATATACGGTATAATGAGGGTATTATGAACATATTTGTATTAGATAAAGATCCAGTAGTTGCTGCACAAATGCAGTGTGACAAGCATGTAGTCAAAATGATTACAGAATCAGCTCAGATGCTATCGACAGTACATCGATTGCTAGATGGTAAGATGCGACTTAAACCATCTAAATCTGGTAAACGTATGATCAAGTATTATGATCTATATGATGGTGCTGATGACCTTGAAATGGAATTAATTCTTATGTGCAATGTTCATGAACGTCATCCGTGCACTGTATGGACAATGGAATCTAGTGATAACTATGACTGGCACTGGGAACATCTATATGCTCTCTGCAAGGAATATACATACAGATATGGTAAGATTCACAAATGCGAACGTGTACACCTATGGCCTCTAAAAAATCATCCACGCAATCTTCCAAAAGGTCCTATGACAGAATTTAAACTTGCCATGAATTCTAATCCAGAATGTATTGCACTAGGTGATCCGGTAAAAGCCTACCAGGCATTTTACCAAACTAAACAGGAACGGTTTAAGATGGCTTGGACAAAACGTCCAGTACCGGATTGGTTTAATATTATGGAGAATGCTTATGCTTGATTTAGATAAAATGGAATATCTTATTACTGAATTACAAACTGAAAAATCTAAGATTGGGCCTAATATGGTTCAAAGACTGGATTATCCTTATAATGTAGAAGAAGCTGTTAAGTACTTAGAAACTCAAATCAAATGCGTAAAGGAAAAGATCAGTGCCAACCTACACACTGCGTAGAACTTCTACTGGCGAAGAATGGGATGTAAATTGCAATTTCCATGAACTAGCACCTATGTTAGAAGATGAGGATATTGTTAAAGTATTAAGTACGCCTAAGATTGTAACAGGTGTTGGTACACTTCATAGCAAAGTACCTGATGGATTTAAGGATAAAATGAAACAAATTAAAAAAACATCCGGAAGGGGAAACACAATTAAAGTATGAGGTTTATACATGAAAAAATCGATTTGGGATATGATGATCTCGTTGCAGATACAAAGCCATCTGGCAGGACTTACCTTGCTCCTAACGGTAATCGTTATCCTAGCATTACTACAGTCTTAAGCATTATTAATGAAGAAGCTATTTTACAATGGCGAAAAAGGGTAGGGGAAGATGAGGCCAATCGTATTGGCACGCGTGCAGCAAACAGAGGTACACATGTACACTCTATTATTGAAAGGTATTTAAAAAATGAAAATACTGAAGACTTTCTCCTCCACATTAGACAAAGCCTCGAGAACTTACGTCCTATTCTGGACAAGCGGATTGGAAAAATCTACGGTCTTGAGGTACCTCTTTATAGTGATCACCTTGGCGTTGCTGGTCGATGCGATGCTATTGCTGATTTCGATGGTGTACCTTCTATTGTAGATTTTAAGACTTCGAAGTGGCCTAAGAAAAAAGAAAAGATCCCAAACTACTTTGCGCAAATGTCAGGCTATGCCATTATGTTTGAAGAACGTACTGGCATGCCTATTACTAATACAGTTATTATTATGGATGTTGATAACCATGAACCAATGGTCTTCAAAGAACATCGTGATAATTATGTAGATCTTTTAATTAAAACAAAGGCTGAATATGACCGCCGAAAAATGTTTCGATAAAAATCAAATAAAATGAAAAAAGGGGGTTTACATTCCAGTAAAACTGCGATATAATAATATCAACAATTAGGAAGAGGAGCTTAATTATGAAATATACGGTTTTACAGGTTACTAAGCAGTTTCTTCGCGAAAACGCTGAAGCAGCAGCACTAAACTTCGAAGCAAGATTTACTGGTGATATTGATCCAATCTTCTTCTTAAAAGCATACAAAGAAGTTTGTGCTATCGAAGCTGAAGATCTTGACGAAGTATTCAAGATTGGTAATATTGGTCCAGAAGAAAAGATCGAAAGATTCGATCGTATGCATTCTATTTCTGTAGGTGATGTTATTCGTACACCAGAAGGAATATGTTACGTAGTCGAGCCAATGGGCTTTGGACGTCTGGGTGAACAAACACTAATTAATGAGGCAGTATAATGACAGTATATCTTGACATGGATGGAGTAATCGCAGACTTCTTTGGCGGTATAGCTAAAAAGTTTAAAGTTGATCATTGGAAATCAATTCAAGATCGCGAAGTTGCTTTTGCTACCCTTGCCAATACTGATTTCTTTTATACACTCGATACTTTTAATGAAACAAATTCAATTATCAAATTTGTTAAAAAGATCTCCAAAGATGACTGGGGTATCTGTTCTTCACCTCTTAGGGGTGATACGATGAATTCTGCTTATTGGAAAAGACAATGGCTTACCCGTTGGGATTATCTTCCACCACTAGTGGAAAATATAATCTTTACTGGGAATAAACATAAATATGCTATTAATCCTTTAAATAGAAAACCAAACATCCTCATCGATGATAAACCTGAAAATATTACTCGTTGGGAAAAAGCTGGAGGTATTGGTATTCGCTTTCAAGCAAATGAAGATGATGTTGAAGAATACCTATTCGTAGAACTGGAGAAAGCATTGGAGGTATGATAGAAATGGGAATAATAACTTATATAGTAATGTTTCTTGCTTGGACATTAATACTATATTATGTACACAGAATATCTCATATTGTTCCTTTTTTAAAAAAAATTCATTTACATCATCATAACGTTGTTAATTCTGGCCAACCACATTGGGAATGGCAAAATATTTTTTTATGGTCAACTGATTTTGGTGAAACAAAGGATCTTTGGGTTACTGAAGGTATACCTACTCTAATATTTTGTATTGTTACTGGGCACTGGTGGATATTTATATGGTGGTGGATATGGACAGGATTGATTGCTGAACGGATAGATCATAATCCTAATTTTAATGTGCCTTTTCTAGTTGCTGGTAGGTTTCATCTTCACCATCATAAAAATTATAAGGTAAATTATTCTCATTTCTTTTCCTTATGGGATTGGGTGCTAGGAACATATAAAGATAGAAATACACCATGAGTAGAACTGGAGAAATCGATTGAAAAATCTAATTGAATTATTAATGCTTAGAACAGAATTTGAAGAACTTACCACCGAGTATAAGTTTCCAGAAGAGGTTAGCGGATCTTGTATAAATACTTTAAATTGGTTTGTTCAGGATGGACATAAGTCTAATTCACTTCGTAATGGTTTTGATGATGCAAAAAAAATAGCACAAAAAATTCTTACGGAGTATACAAATGTCAGAACCGACAAAGGAAGATATCAAAGCTTTACGGAAGACTGTTGAAGGTCTAGATGAAGCGGATACCAATGGTGATGGCCATATCACTGCAGAAGAACTTGCAATGCATATGGAATTTAAACGTAAAGAACTTGAAGATGCTGATGCACAAAGAGACGCTATGAGAAAAATGACTTGGTTCGCATTATTTGGTATGTTACTTTATCCAGCAATTATTCTTGTTACTACTATTGTAGGACAGGACAAAGCTGCACAATTAATTAGTGATATTGCACCAACTTATTTTGTTTCTATTTCTGTATTAGTAGCGGCATTCTTCGGTGCTGATGCTGTCAAAGGTAAACCGGCGACGCCACCTAAGAAGTAGATATATAATATTAGTTATGTAATAAAGTGAGTAGTTATGAAGAGATTGATTTATCAGGTTTATGTTGGCAAGCGTTCGCATTTATATGATCATTGTGTAGAATCTGTATCCCAATACTGTAAACAACACGGTATTGATCATGAGGTACAAAAAACCCCTATACTAAGAATTAAACCAGATGTATTTTCTACAAATCGTAGTAGAGAATCATACGAAAAGCATGGTGGCTTTTTACCTATCTTTGAAAAAGAGAATGCTTTTACATATTGGCCAAAGTATGACCAGATTGCTATTATTGATGCTGATGTTTGGATTAGACCTAGTGCTCCTAATGTTTTTGATGAACTAAATCCGGATATTGACTTCGCGGGCGTGGTCGAGCGCGAAATGCCTATCACCAATCAATACAGACAAAAGATTCTTAACTATTCTCGTATGCAATATAGTTCCATTAAACTAGATTGGAAATGGGATAAGCAATCTGGTGGCGAGTTTTTTAATATGGGTATTATGGTTATGAATAAACGTATATCAAAATATTTAAAAGGACAAACCCCTCACCAATTTATAAACAGACCAGAGTTTAAAGCCTTTGTTGATGGAATGGGACCATGGAAATGGTCAACAGATCAAACTCTCCTAAATACATGGGTAAAACAAGAGAAGATGAATGTTAAACATTTAGATTGGAAATGGAACGGCCTCTTTAAAGGAATTAAAGATGACAAAGTAAAAGAAGCACACTTTGTACATTTTTTCCTAAAAGATAAATTACCAAATAGAGGCGAGAACGTAGAAGAGTTAATGAAATATGTTTCTTAAAAGAATTTTTATACACATCCCAAAAAATGCTGGAATGACTATACGTAGGTCACCCCAACTAGCTAATAAGATTATTCCTGCTACTCCACAGATTCATAAAAGTAAACAGTATACTCAGTCTGTATTAGCTCATATGAATAGCATTGGAGATCATCATGGATATGAACATGCAAGATGGAGAGATCTTAGTCCAGCCTTCGCGCGTGGGCACGAAGCATTTGCTGTTATCAGAAATCCATGGGATAGGGTAGTATCACGCTATTTCTTTGCCAAGAAAGTAATCGAGGTAGAAAAAAAAGAAAAGCCTGGCAAACATAAAATCGATTCATTTGAACATTTTCTAGAAGAAAGATTCGAATGGGGTAATATGAAATATATGTGGCACAGAGCTATCCGTGGTTGGTATAATGCATACGATTATGTTACCGACAAAGAAGGAAATCTTCAATGTGACATGATGAGATTTGAACATCTAAACAGCGATCTCTGTGCATATTTTAAAATCCCGGAAATGAGTAGGCCTAGAAATGTTACTGGATTAAATGAAGATTACAAGACAATATATACACCAGAAACAATTCAAATTGTAGCTGATTGGTACCAGAATGATATTGAAACCTGGGGATTTGATTTTGATACTGGCGCAAAGAAAAATTATTGGAGACTAACACAATGATGGGAAGTAAAGTTAATAAAGATTCGCATAATATTATGCATCTTATTCAGCCAGATACAGTAGGAGCAGAAGTTGGTGTATGGTGGGGAAATACGTCGTACAACTTTTTTATGAAAAATCTTAAGCATCTATACCTTGTAGACCCATGGAGTGTAGAACCATATAAGGGGACAACTGAATTTGAATGGGATGATTATTTAACTAGATATTCTAAAGTAACAGGATCAAATACCGAAGAAGGGTTTCAAAAATACTATAATGAGGTATATGAAGACGTTTCTCGTAGATTTGGCCCATATGAAAATGTTACAGTGTGTCGACAAACCTCTGATGAATTTTTTAAAGACTTGGCAGACTCTTCATTGGATTGGATATATTTAGATGGCTCTCATGCATATGAAGGAGTCCAAGAAGATCTTAAAAACTGTCTGAGAGTTGTTAAGCCAGGTGGTATTATCCTAGGTGATGACTATAAATGGGGAAACAGATTTGGCAAACCTGGGGTTACTCAAGCAGTTAAAGAATTCGTTAAAGAAAACAAATTTAAAATTAAGCAACACGGCGCTGTACAATTTGAGATAAGGATTTAATCATGCATCCATCATCCCGTATTAATATGCAAAGATCTAGAGATCTACTAGGATCTAGATTAGAAAAAGGTATTACTATTCTTGACGTTGGTGGTAGAGATATTAAGCCTGGTCAAGATAGATCGTACAAGCAAATGTTCCAAGATGTAGTAAAAGACTATTATATTGCAGATATCCAGAACGGTCCAAATGTTACACATGTTATGCCCGGTGATTATGAATTACCATTTGAAGAAGGATCTATAGATCTTGTAGTGTGTGGCCAGGTACTTGAGCATGTAAAGAATCCATTTCGCAGTGTTATTGAAATGACACGTGTACTTAAATCTGGTGGTTATATTATCCTTATTGCACCATCAGCAGGTAAGTACCACGACTCTATTGATTGCTGGAGATTTATGGATGATGCATTTCAGGCTATTGCAGAAGAGGCAGGATTAGAAACTATTACTGATTATGTAGATCGATCACAACCAGACGAAAGATCTCGCCGTTGGGCAGATCATGTATTTGTAGGACGTAAGCCTTGAAGGCATTTGTAATTACAATACCAGACCACGAAGTCTCTCAACATGCTGCAGATGTGTGCATAGAAAGTAGCAAAGTCGTAGGTAATTCTTTTGAGATTCAGAAGTTCGATGCAGTAATACCACGTCAAGTAAACAAAATGATGAGAGATTACCGCCTAGAATGGAACTATCCTTGGGAAGGATCAGTATTTGATTTTAAAACTGGTTTAAAGAAGTCTGCTTATCCTACCGTAAATAAACAAGCTAGAATCGCTTGTTCTTTGAGTCATTATACTTTATGGAAAAATTGTTATAATGATGCCGAACCATATCTTATTTTAGAACATGATGCAAAGTTTATAAAGAAATTAGATATTAATATTATCGATACTGATAAATTTTTTATTATAGGCATTAATAACCCATTATTTGCAACTAGGAAGGCAAACCTATTTAAACAAATAATTGATGAAAATACTAAAGAACTACAGCTTGTACCAACAATCGATTCGTTCGAAATTCCCCAGGGGTTAGCTGGAAACTCAGCATATATAATTAAACCAAAGGGAGCTAGACAAATGTTAAGGCTTGTAGAAGATCACGGTTTATGGCCTAATGATGCTATTATGTGTAAACAACTAATCCCGGCATTAGGGGTAACAAAGACATTCTATACAGAAGTACAAGGTACCCCTTCTACTACTTCGAGGTAATAATATGGAAATTTTTAAATATAAAGATTACGACGACTATATTAAATCCCAAATTGAAGGTAATCTTAAGAAAATTGATAATATAAAAGCAAAAAATATTGCATATGTCAAACCTGAAACTATAGCACAAATAGTAAAAAGAATGCCAGATGCAAAGAGAATATTATGCCATGGTACTCGTAGTGCAAAAGAACAGCTTTATTTTCAAAAACATTTATCCGACGCATTCATTATCGGTTCAGAGATAAGCCCTAATGCAGAAGAATTTCCTATGACTGTTGAGCATGATTTCAATATGGTAAAAGAGGAATGGGTTAATTCATTTGATATTGTTTATAGCAACTCATTTGATCATAGTATTACTCCATTTGAAACTCTAGAGGTATGGAGGGATCAATTAAATGATTCTGGAAGATTATTCTTAGAGCATACAGTACAAACAAGAAATCATGTATCAGATAGAACAGATCCTCTTAAAATAGAAAAACAAGAGTTAATTGATATGATAGATAAAGCTGATATGAATATAGTAGACGAATTCCGTGGTAGAGAAAAGGGATATGTTCTAGTTTGTGAGAAAAAATGAAAGCATTTGTTATAACAATAATGGATAATAATAAATCGGTACAGGCAGCAATGCGTTGTATAAAGTCTGCCGAAAAATATGGCCTACATGTAGAGCATCACGCTGCTACAACCCCAAAAGATAATCCTCATCTAATTCTACATACAAAGGGTATTCAACCATCCTTTTTCCATGAAAGATATTCTAGGCCTGACAATTGTATGGCGGCATTTTTATCTCATCATTCTTTATGGGAAATGTCTGTTAAGCAAAAAGAAACAATTGTTATTTTTGAACATGACGCCATTATAACAGGTGAAGTACCAGTCAATGAAAAATTTAAAGGCTGTATGACATTTTCGAAACCGTCATATGGAAAATTTAATACCCCGATAAAATTAGGTGTAGATGGATTAGTACAAAAGAAATATTTTGGTGGCGCGCATGGTTATATAGTTAATCCTGAAGGTGCCGGAAAGCTTATTGAGAAGGCTAAGACGCACGGCGGGCCAACAGATGTATTCTTAAATATAGATAACTTTCCATTTCTCGAAGAGTATTACCCATGGGCTTGTATGGCAGTAGATAGTTTTACTACAATACAAAAGGAAGCTGGATGTCTAGCTAAACATAATTATAAGGATGGCTATAAAATTGAAAAAATTTGATAAAGCCTTTTTAACAGGGTGTGATAAGAAAACAGAATGGATGCTTCCTTGGTTTGTTGAGAATTATAAAAAGTACAATGATCTACCTATTATCTTTGCTGATTTTGGATGTAGTAACCAAGTCAAAGAATATGCTTCCAAACAATTCCATGCTATTATAAATTTCACTAATACAGAGCTTCGTGGATGGTTTATGAAACCTTTAGCAATGGTTAATTGTCCAGCAGTTGATACCGTCTGGGTTGATACCGATTGCGAAATCCTATCTGATATATCGGATATATTCAAATTAATTAAAAATGAAAAACTATTAATGGCCGAGGATCATCCTCTTATTAAAAGAAGAAAAGAAATCTGGCATAATTCCGGTGTAGTTGGTTTCCGTAATAAACCTCGTATTTTAAAAGCATGGCTAGAACAAGTAAAAAACAAACAGATAGTAGGCGATCAAGAGGTACTCCATAGCATACTAAATCCTATTACTAGGATGACATACATAGAAGATCTACCAAAGGAATATAATTGGCTACGTATTCATATAGATGATGGATTTGATAGCCCAAATAAAAAGATTATGCATTGGACTGGGCCTAAGGGCAAAATTAAAATTAGGAGTAAAATGGATGGCTAAAACTGTTCATGTAATTGGTAATGGTGACTGGGTTCATCTATATACAAGAAGAGAAAGAAAGGGTTTAGTTTTAACTTGTAACCTTGCACCCTTTCCTTATCCAAAGAATCATTATGCTACCTGTATTGTCGATTTCAAGATGATGAAGGCTATGACAGAACAAACGGTTGTAGTTCCAGGAGAATGGATTTTAGGGATGAGACCCAAGATATGGATGGAGAAACATCCAAACTTTCATATGCATACTGCAAAACAAATCAAGGAATTTTATACAGAATTGCCTAAATATGCCATAAATTATACTAATTTTAATTGTGGTCATATGGCTGTTCATTATGCTGCAAATAAGTTAAAAGCAGATAAGATCCATATGTATGGATTCGATTCTATATTTGATTTTAATCTAAGAAGTGTTTCTGATTTTATTTTAAACTCCGATAGAGATCCTTTGAATACTAATCGATTGGCTGACAAGTGGAGACCTATTTGGACAAATATGTTTAAGGAATTCTCAAATACACAATTTATTCTACATCATATACACGACGAATTTAAGGTCAAAGTTTCTGACAATGTAAGTGTCGAAGTATATCCTAAAAAAAGAATTTAAATTAATTTAGGGGGTTTACATTCCTTCCAAATTGTGATAAAATAATATTAACAATTAGGAAGAGGAGTTCCCTATGTCATATCGTTATCAAGTTCTTGAGTCGGCTCTTATTAGCATTGCCAAAGATAGCTCTGATGAAAATATCAGATATCAGGTTTCCCGTCTAACCTCAGATGAAAGACGCAAACTGAATGGTTTGCTTTCTTTGGTTATGATTGAATCTTACGATCGTGAGATTGCAGCATGAGCCATCCATCCGAAATTGTAAATACTAAAGGTCACTGGGCTATTGGATTAGAATGGCCAGTGACTGGTAGTAAAGGTAATAAATATTATGTAGAAATGAATAATTACGGATTCGACTGTAATTGTGTTGCATATCGTAAATGTAAACATATCAAACAGGTAGAGGCTTTATTCGATGATCCTAGTGACGGGAAATAGGTCTAAGAAACGGCAAAATGTTTATAGAGCGGCAATCTTCGCCTGGAATTACCTAATGCCGAGGATATCTAAATGCGATGTTTATATAGAAATTAAAAAGTTAAAAGATGCACACGGATATTGTTTGGAGCTAGATAAAAGAGAATATGAAATTGAAATTGATCAAAGACTAAAAGGTGATGATCTTGTTACAACAGTCTTCCATGAAATGATACATGTAAGACAAGGTGTAAGAAAACAATATCAAAATATTAATACTATTAACTATAAGACATATGATGAATATATGAAATTGCCATGGGAAATCGAGGCTTATCAATTACAGGAGGTTATGCTAAAAGAATGGAACAAGAAAAATATGAAATGTCTGAAGTAGATATTTTAAAGAAAAATGTATACGATTTGCAAAAACAGCTTCAATTGGCCTATCGTAGAATTGGTGAGCTAAGAGAGGCATTAGAGATAGAGGTAAAAAGGAATGATAACCCTCACTAAATCAGCACAAGATTATCTAGCTAAAGTCGGCCAGCCAAATGTTCATCTTAGTGTAAAAGGTGGTGGTTGCAGTGGCTTTACCTATGTCTGGGATGTTACAGATGCAGAGCCTACTGTAGGTAATCTAGTTATAGACGAAATGGCAGAAATGTTTGTCATTGGTTGTACTATTGATTATGTGACTGAACTTGGCGGATCCTTTTTAAAA
>Ga0255783_10003230_pt1 | contig 15659 bp, 13 predicted proteins | sample 011ome_22_FD_179981 | JGI IMG/M metagenome (GOLD analysis project Ga0255783, IMG submission 179981) | Coastal salt marsh microbial communities from the Groves Creek Marsh, Skidaway Island, Georgia - 011507BT metaG (version 2) | ecosystem: Environmental > Aquatic > Marine > Intertidal zone >... | reverse complement strand
GAGACGCGCTCTCGAGCTACTGTACATGGATTGATTCAATCGTATTACTTTGCGTCTCCCGGTAACGCGATGCGTGGCTTGCGCTGACGCTTTTTCTTTGGCTCCTGCTGCTCGTCAGCGTGCGCTGACTTGCGCTTGCCGTCTTCTCCGGCGTCTTTTACGCCAAAGATTTGACCGCCAGCGGTGGCTGACATTTTGCGAACGCACACCGTCGCCACGAGGCCGGCTTCGTTTTGCATTTTACACGCCTTTTGTGGACGTGCGATGGCATCTGTACCACTCGTACCGTCAACTCGCTTGAATGCATCGTTTGCGGCTTTGGTTGATGGGAATATGACGTGACAAGACGTTGGTTTCGCGTTTTCTCTGGCGTCTCTCGACGCGGCGACGTCGTCGTCGCCGAGGAATTTTCCATCAATGTCCACAATCACGTCGCGGTCTTCTTCGGCAAAAATTGACTTGAGAACCTCTAAAGGTGTACCACGTGGTATTCTGTGCACAAACAGCTTACACATCTCTTGAGCGTCGACTTTGACCACAGGCGCCGGAATTTCATACGTCGGCTTCAACTGTCGCGCTTCCCAAAGCACCAAATCCAAAGCCGCCTTGGCGTCCTCCGAAGAGTCGTGAAAGCCTCCAGACGATTGGCGCATCTTGCGATTGAGCAGTACTTGGCACAGCATAGCCAAACCCGGCGTCGAGCGGGGAAGATTGGCGTAGCGAAACAACAACGCGCTGTCAATGACGGGTTGATGGTCGATTTTCAGCGCCCTCAAGTCGTGCATCAACGAATGACCGACGAGCACCGTCCCGGGCTTGCACAGCTTCACCACGGCATCTTGCACATGACTCAACGTCATCGTCGACGCCATGACGTCGGCTTCGTTCAAACCGGTGATTTCTTGCTTTAAGTCTATAATCTTTCCCGGCGGCTTGACAAGCGTCTTGAGCAACGTCTCCCCGCGCGCGTCCACCACCGAAACCCCAACCAACGCTCGAGAATCCACATCCGTCTCACACATCTCGCAATCTACGCCTAAAACCACGGGAACCACGCCGCGCTCGATGCACCAACGCACCGGACGGTACTTTGTCCGCCTCCAACCTTCCCTATGCGACGGCAACCCGTAATACGCCTCCTTAAACGACTCATGCGCGCGCGTGCGCCTCACCAATCCCCACAGCGCATCCTCAGACGTCCCGACCTCTTCTTCCGCGCTCCATGCGTCCCAAGCATCGCGTTTCGTGCGATACGCATCGCTTTCTTTCCCTCGAGGCTCGCGCGGCGTCCCGGTCCAGCCGTCGCCCAGCGTCGCGACAAACGCGCGTAAAGTCTCCACCGCATGTCGCATCGGATCACCCTTTGACGCCAGCGCCCCGCGCAAATGTTTCTTAATATACGCTTTAAAATCACACTCCACGCGAGACGGATCTGCGGTGAACGTGCGCTGCGCATCCTTGACGATTCGCGCGAGCGACTGCTTGTCCTGCGTCGTGGACATCATCATTCACGCACCATTCGTCAGTCTCCCGTCAACCGCGCGCGACGAAGCGCGTGCGCATCAAACACACGTGCACGCGTGTGCGCACCGCGCGCGTCACGCGCGCGCGTCGCGCATCGCACCGACGTACCTCAAGCGCAGATGCCATGTTCACCGTGTGTTGGGCGCAAATGGCGCGTCAGTCTGTGACGCGTCGCGCGCCGACGTCGCCAACGACGACGTCGCCGACGACGACGATGGCGTCACCGAACGACGCCGTCATCGGCTACGCCGCGTGCGTCGTCGCGTCGGTGTTCTTTGGATCGAATTACGTCGTCGTGTACGGCATCGATGGGCATCATTCGAGCGCATTCTTCGCGGCGTGCATGAGCGCAGGCATCGCCGCCGTCGGCGCGCTCACCGCAGTGGCGCGCGGTATGCCTCAGTTCGAGCCTCACGCCGCGCTCGGTGGCGCCGCGTGGGCGTCCGGGAACGTCGTGAGCGCGTTGGTGATTTCAAAGCTCGGCGCGGGCGCGGCGATTTCAATCTGGGGCGGTGTCTGTCTCGTCATCGGATGGGCGAGCGCGCGGTTCGGGGCGTTCGGCGCGCCCGCGCCGACGTCGTCGAGCGTGGCGAATGGGGATTTGAACGCGCTGGGGGTGGTGATTGCGGTTTTATCCATCGCGTTGAGCGCGTGCGTGGCGACGGAGGATGGCGATTACGCGTCTTCGGCGACGTTTAGCGAGAGCGAGGACGTCGAGCGCGAGGTGGAGCGATTATTGGGCGAGTCGGATGATGACGGTATTTTGGGTGGCGGTCGAGGCCGGGGCGCGTACGCGCCGCTCGAGCGCGGAGGCGGGCGCGGAAGGACGAGTTCGGTGAGCGACATTCCGACGATTTCTCGCCGCGACGACGAGCGTCAATGGAAGCGTAACGCGCCGTACGTCGCGCTCGCGGCAGCGAGTGGGGTGCTGTATGGGGTGAATTTCAATCCAGTTGAGGCGTTACGCGCCAAGGCGAAGAGCGAAGGGCACAGCGAGTTCGAGCTCGATTATGTGCCGTCGCATTTTTGTGGCATTTTCTTAGCCTCTATGGCATACTTTGCTGCGTACGTCGCGTACCACGTCGTCGTGAAGCGTCGCTCGCCGATGCTCGCGAGCGGTGCGGGTGGGGCATGGGCCGTCGTCGCGCCCGCCGTGGCGTCGGGCGCGATGTGGGGCGTCGCGCAAACGTCTTGGTTTGTCGCCAACGAACATTTGTCGCTCCTCGTGACGTTTCCAATCATTTCTTGCGCACCCGGCGCGATCGCATCGTTATGGGATATGTTTTACTTTAAAAAGTTGACATCCCAACGCAATCGAGCGTTGCTCGTGGCGAGTAACGCGGCGAGGGTTGTCGCCGTTGCTTGCATCGTGAAATCGAGCGCGTAAACAAACGCCACCACTCATAGATACCATAGTAGCCAATCCCCGCGCTCGCGAGTTGTGATTGCGTAATCAAAACAACTCTGTGTACACAATCATTGTCGTCGCGTCTTGACGCGCACACACACACACACGTACAGAACTACCTAGTCTCACGTAAATTATTAAAACAAATCGTCGCTCGGACGCCGAGCTACAAAAACCATTCCTACGCCTGCCCTCGCGAGCCCTCGCGAGCCCTCGCGATGAAAACCATAAAATTTCATCACACCTACTTCCCCTTACTCGCGCGCTTCCCTTCGCCCTTCTTGGGCGGCCCTTTACCCCGACGTTTCAATCGCTCGAGTTTAATAACCCTCCGCGTCTCATTCGGATCCACCATCAACGCGTCGAGCTTAGCTATGGACTCGGGGTAATACGCCGCCAAGGTCGGACCAATCAAACGTTTACGCAGCACCTTGCGTCCGCTCGGTAAGCCGTTACCGATGTGATGGCCAAATATTCGCGCCGCCGTGACGGCGATCTCCTGCGCTGTTTTCACCACTTTGCTCATCGTCGCTGCGTCTCCCGCCGCCGCCCGGCGTCGCTCGTCGTCTCGGTCGTCGACGCGCGACGTACGCGCGATGCACCGCGTGCGCGACTGGCGTGCGTGCGTGCGTCGTTCGTGCGCGGCGCACGGCGAGAGCTCGCGCGTCAGCGAATGACAGGCCGTCACTCCTCAGCGCACCGAGAACGACGCAGCAATCATGAGCGACGACGAAGTGAAGAAGGAAATCAAAGAGGATCACATCAATATCAAGGTTAAGGATATGGTGCGTGTCATGCGGTCGTCGACGACGCGGGCGCGGGCGCAAGAAAAGATTGATGTGTGTTTAAAAGTGGATTGTTTGACATCATCTGTTGTGGATGCGATCGCGAGATGTGTGCTGACGATAGAGGTGTTGACGCGCGCGTAGGATAATAATGAGGTGCACTTTAAGGTTCGCCGCACGACCAAGTTCCAAAAGGTGCGTATGGGTGTGTGAGATGGGGTGAATACGAACGAGGCGCGAGCGCCGGGCGCGCGTGTTTAAAATTTTGAGCGTTTGGCGCGGCGCGTCTTTCGTCGTCTCGAATGTGGGCGCGTGCGCGCTTGAAATAACGTACATGTATACGTATGATGTTGTGTATACTCGTGACGCGCTCGGAGGTGTGGTACTGCGCGTGAGAAGCTGTCTGGTATACGCGGTACGACGAGACTAACGCTCGCCCGCGTCGCCGCTCGTCACAAACGTAGATTTTCGATGCGTACTGCCAACGTAAGGCGCTCCAACCGAACTCGGTGCGCTTCATTCTCGATGGTGAGCGTTTGCAGCCGAACTCGACGCCTGAAGAGGCGGATTTAGAAGATGGAGATTGCATCGACGCGATGATGGAACAAGTCGGCGGTCACTAAAAGGAGACGAGACGCTTAGCGTCGGGAGCTAGCCAGCACCAGACACGTAGTCCCGCGTATAGACTTCATACATTACACGGAGATTACACGGAGAGCACACTAGAGAAAGAGAGAGATTACCTTTGTAACGCGCGTTTACGCATGCATTTCACTAAACAAGTGTCCGTCGTATTAAAGACAACATGAGATTCGCGTCCTTTGACTCGAGCTAAAAATACTACACCTTATTGGTATTCAGCCTGCGCGCGCTGCATCTTGCTTTGTCGCGCGCGAAACACATCTTTGACTGGTGGTTTAGCCGACGCCGCCGAACGCGACGCCGCGAGCGCTGGGTCGTCGATGAGCTCGATGGCTTTCCGTTTTTCCCCACCCTTGTACCCCATCGCCGCGAGGTAGCCTTCGATCGCGCCTTCGCTCAAATCCGTCGCTTGTAACGCGTCGAGCACGGCTTCGACGCGCGGGGGAGGAAATTTCGCAAATGCCACTGGGCCTGGAAGCGTGGCGAAGAACTTCCCGAGCGCGCCAGGGAGCTTCTTCATTCCACTCGGCGGCGCCGGCGGCGCCTTCTTTCCGGCGCGCGGCGCGCCTGAGGGGGCGATTGGAGGCGGAATAGCCGCCACGACTGCCGCACGCGCGAGGCGCTCAGAGCGAAGCGTAGCGTAGGAAACGTGTGCAGTCTCCGCGCGGCGTAGTGGCACAACGGCGCCTAGGGATGCGAAGTAATCACAGTATTCTGACGTCGCCGGACGAAGATCCATGACGGTGTGCCTGCCAAGCAACGCGTTCAACAAGTTTACTTTGACATCTTTGGCACCAAACGCGGCGTTGCGACGGGATTCAGCCTTGACGATGGTTTCATACGTCCCATGTGCGCGCTCGAAGGCGATGAACAAATTCCAAACCTCGTGCGATGGTGACTCTTCGAGCGCTCGCTCGAAGAGCACCCGAGCGTTGGCGACGTCGTTGATCCCAGTCAAAAACTCCGCGTAGCGCTCGACGTACTGCGGCGATGTCAAAAAGTGCTTCAATCCGAGCTCGAAAATATTTCTCGCCGGTTTATCGCTCTTGTCGTACTGCCACTCGAGCATGGCAGCGGTGGCATAAATCTCCCACCGACATCCCGGTTGCTTGCGGGCGCGCATAAACGCCTTTCGACTCGACGTCTGGTCCTCTACCCGCCGGCATGCGCGCAAATACTCGCAATACATTAACACCACGTCTTGAGGCTATCGATGTGACGTCTTCACCGCGCTCGATAGCCTCTGCGGTGGCGCTTTCGTAGTCATCGAGTACCGATTCATAAATCGCCTTGCACGCCTCAGCGTTACCGCGCGACTCTTCGAGATCCGCCGCCGCAAATGTGAGCAACGCGCAATACGGAAGCGCATCTCTCGCGCGCTGCAAGACCTCCGCGGCATCATCTGCTCGTCCTTCACTGTCGTGCCAGTGCGCGTATTCGATCCAAAACTCTGGAGTCTCCCCGAGCGACAACCCGGCTAACTCGTACGCGTGCTTGACGCGGTTGAACAACTGCGGCGACGGCTCTCCAGGGTTCGCGCCCTCGAACTTTTGAGGATTTGACTTTTCCATATCGATAATTGCCGCCCATTGCGACGCACACGCTTTGGGGTCTTTAGCTAAGAGCGCGTACTGCTTGCTAGAGCACTCATGCGCGCCGTGCGATGTCGCGCCGCAAAACGCGCACTCGTGCGTTCGCGGGCATCCGCGACACGCGCCCTTGTTAAACCCAGCACACACGATGGATGCGCTCGCGTCGGCGCCGTGTTGCGCAGGATTCACACACACCGCCCCGACGACGACGCCTTCGTATGCCTTCTTGCGCTTCCCGAGCGCTGTCCGCGTGAGTAACAACTTTGGCGCCAAGTCTTGCAACAAGGCTCTCGCCAACGCCTTATTCTTCTCATTCTCAAACGCCTCGTACTCCTTATACACCACATCCAACTTATTCAAAGGCACCATAATCGCACGCTGATAGCATCGTCTCACGACGACATCTCTCGCGCTCTCTGCTTGTTCCGGCTTCACATCCGCCACAATCAACGTCGCCGGCGCGCGTCGCAAAAATCCGCAATACTCGAGCCAGACATCCGCCGCGTCCGCGTCCTCGCCAACAATATCCACGCTGTACTCGTACACCGACTTCATGGTCGCCACACCTTCTTCGCTCGTTATATCATGCGTGTTCGCCATGTAGGCGCAATATTTCCGCCATAATAACGCCGAAGGGCACGGGATGAGACACTTGCCAAAGAGCCCGCGGATCGCGTCGTCGTCTGGCTCGCCCGATGTATTCCTCGTCAGTTCAGCATCGATGTACCACTGCCACAGCAACGAAGAGCGTGGACATGCGTCTGTAAGCGCGTCGAACATGGCGCGCGCGGCTGGGATCGGTGCAGCGCGCGCGAGGCGCGCGAGGCGTTCAAGCGCCGCGGAATCCGACGGATTGGCGCGGACGTGCGTGAGAAACGCGTCGTCGACGTCCATGGAGCTCGATGCATCGAGCGGCGCGGCATCACTCGCCATGTTCAAAGCGTTTCCTTCGTCATGGTCGTTGCCGTCGGCGTCGTTCGCGGCGACTGGGTCTTCAGCGACGACGGGAGCCGCGTCCTCGGTTGCCTCGTTTGTCGGCGCGGCTTTCGCCTCTCCGAGCAAGCGCGCGACGAGATCCGCCTTGATTCCGCTCGTATCGAGCCCGGCTGCGGTGCACCGTTCACGTAAGTTTGCGACGGTGCACCGCATGAGGGAGTTCTTGGTGTCCTCGCCCATGGTGCGTGACGTTTTGAGGACGATTACGCCGACGGCTAAAACGGCGTCCAACTCATCAACTCATTTAATTTTTCATTTATGCGCATCTTGCGCGCGCGCGTGGTCTCGAGCTCGAATCCACACCCGAATATTCGGAAAACAAGGTTTCATTTATGCGCATCCTGCGCGCGCGCGTGGTCTCGAGCCCGAATCCACGCCCGAATATTCGGAAGACTGTCCGCGACGCCGCCGCTTGATGTCGAGCTCGCGACTACCCGCGCGAGCGGTGCCACCGTCGGCCGTCCGTGCGCGCACGCGAACGGCATCGCGGTCAATTTAAGCGCGCCAATAATTATCTCACATTCAGCTTTCGATAGCGTGTCGCCAAACATGATGGCGCCCCGACACGCTTTGCTCGCGAGGAGTCGATGAAGCGCGCGCGGCGGTTGACTCGACTGCGACGTCGTCGACGCCAACTGATTGATGAACTCTCTCAACGCGTCTCCACCGAGCGCGGTGCCTCGAATCGTCGGCAAACGCGTCAAATGTACTTCATGCTCGCGTTCGGAACGCGCGTCGATCCAATCCCACCCCCAACGACGCACGATGTCTGCGTTGGCGTGAAGCTGCGCGTGCTCAAACGCCGAAAGCGGTGTCGGCCACGGCGTGCGCGCGTCCTCCGCGGGCACATCAGGACTCATCAACACGCGCGCCCACAATTCTTCGAGCGATATGCGTTCATCCGCGGCGTGCTGGTCGATCGCGACGATGAGATCGCCACGCAGGACGGTGACAATGAATTTGTCGCCAACTTGAGCGACGATTCGAGCATCCGTTAAATCGCTCGCGTCGAGCGATGCCGGCGGCTTAAACATCGACGACGACGCGAGCGCATCGACGGATACTATTGGAAGCTCGGAAGCCGCAGTAAATGCGGGATTTGACCACGTCTCGAGCGCATGCGCGGCGGTCGTCGGTTGACGAAGCGCAGACGACGACGCGAACGGTCCGTCGGCGGAGAGTCGTCGAAGCGTCGATCGAGCAAACGGTCCGTCGGCTGGAGCGCAACACGCGCATCGGTCGCGTTTGGACCCACCTGGATTATTGTGTTGGTTTTGCCCCTCCTGCTGCTGCCTTTGCGGCTGCTGCTCTGTCGCAGCGGCGTCATCGTCATCGTCGTCGTCGCGAACGGGCCAACAATCATCCGCGTCGACGACGGCGCGCTTCACGTGCTCGAGCGCGACGTCCAATCGCTCAAACCAAAGTAACGTCTCATCCACATCCTGCGTCACGCACACCCCATCGTGCGGACACACGATGGAAATCAAAAACCCCGCGTATCCTTTCCCGTGCGACTTGCGCGCGCCGTCGCCTAAAAATGCATCGGCTTCGTACTGAATCAACGCGCGATGCAACGCGTTGCTCGCGCCTCGAATCCGCGCGCCGTTGACGTACACGTACTGTAATTCCCTCGATCCAAGCCGACGATTCGCCGCCGAGACGTACCCACGAATCTCATACGCCCCATCATCGCTGGTATAATCCACTAAACGCAACGACCGCGCGACGTCGTCGCCAAATGCCAAACGTAACCCATCCAACACCGACGTTCGATTGCCCGCGATTCGATCGACGTCGACGCCGTCGCAGCGCGCGCGAATCGCCAAATACGGCGTCATCAACGCCGCGTGAAACACTACTTGGCGGATATCGGCAACTTCTTGTGCGCGTCGTTCGCGCATGCGATCGAGGGCGAGGCGATTGTTGTATGCGAACGCGCGCAAGGTTACGTCCGCGCCGGTTTGATCGCGGTGTCTGTTCGTATCGCGCGTCGTAATCACGCGCTCATCAGCATTCTCATCGGCGTCATCAGCGTCGGCGTCGTTCGCGAACGCCGCGGCGCGGACGCGAGAGATATACGTATCCATTTCCCCCCGCCGGCGCGTGCGCACGATGACTTCGGCGCACGCGTGCGATACCATTCGAATCGTATCCTCGCGCGCGACAGCCGCGCCGTCATCGTCACATCCGAGACGCACGCCGTCGCCGTCGTCGCGCACGCGCACCCACGCGCCATCGCACGTCGTGGCCAACGACGATGGAGTATTCTCATCATCGTCGCGCCGATCGTCGCGGAATGCCCAATCGACGACGACGTCGCGCGCACCGCTCGCGATAGCGTCGCGGATGAACGCATCGATGACGATGTGCATTGACATACCACGCGTGGCGACGCCAGCGCGCATGCGCGCGCGATCTCGCGCGGGTAACGCGCGAATGCGATGAAGATAATTTTCGTGCATCTGTTTCGCGCGCGACGCGACGCGAGTGGCGGAGTGACGCCATCGTCATTGGGCGTTGGGTGATGCATCGGTGGATGCGATGGTGGTTTGAACGCGACATGTCGCGTCACATTCGCGCGCGTGTGCGCCGTGGCGGCGATCGAACGCGGTCGACAGGGCGACGGGCGCGCGCGGTGTGTAGTGCGCGGCATGTCTACGCTTCGCGAGCGCATGCGGGACGCCGCGCGGACCGCGGCGGCGGCGGTTAGAGGAGAGGATGATGATGCGCTGGGCGGTGATGTCTTCGCTTCGACGACGCCGAATGCGCGCGCGATGCGCGGCTCGTCGGGGTGGAACGCGTCGACGCGCGTGCGTATGATGGATAAGCCTGCGGTGGCGGTGACGACGCCGACGAGGGGTGAAGAGGAGGACGCGGCGAGGCGCGCGCGAAGGCGCTGGCGCGCCGAGTTTGACCGCGTCAGGGCGGACAAGCTCGCGTCGGATGCGTCGCCGACGACGACGCAACAACGGCAGGAAGAGCGCGTGGTTCGTGCGTGGGGCGATGCGGTGACGACGTCGATGACGAGACGGCGGGCGCAGAAGGACGGGTATAGAGGCGCCGAGCCGACGCCGACGCCGACGCCGACGTCGTTAAAGGAAAAGTTTCAGCGAACGGTTCGCGAGCGCGATGAGGCGCGCGCGCGCGTAGATGCGATGCGGCGGGAAAGTGAGAGCGTGGTCACCACGCACGAGGCGCCGGCGCCGGCGGCGATGGATGATGGGGGTGACGTCGAGCGCGAGGTGTTGCAGATTTTACGCGAAGTCGTACAGGAGACGAATCAAGCCACCGTCTCGGCAGCGGCAGCACCGGCGGTGACACCAGCGTCCAAGTTAGTAAATGTAGCAGTCCCGGTGGTTTCGTCATCGCCAGTGCCTCCACCGCCGTTGAGGACGCGATCGTTAGACGCCAAGATGGATTATTCAAACGCGCGTCGCTCGCGACAGAGCGGGCGCCTCGAGAAGAAATCGAGAGAAGGAATGTGCGCCTTGGCCTTGGCGCATGTCAAGCAACGGCAAACAACTCGGTGTAGAACTATCGCCACGATTATCGTCGCCATCGTGGCCGTTATCACCGGACTCGCGTGGCGGCGACTGCCAGTCGTCGAGACGACTGACGAGCGACGGTTCAAATGTCCCGTTGAGTTTGTTTCAAACAACGTCCTAGACGAAGCGCTCGCGCCGTCGTGGCGCGCCGCGCTCGAAGACGCGCGCGCGACGCACGACGCACACATCGCGCGTGGCGACGCGCGCGGAGCGAAAACCATTCGCGCGTACAGCAAACGCGCGCGCGACGCGCAGCGCGCGCTCGGCGCCCTCAACGCCGACATCGAGCGCTTCTTCGCCTCCGTCTCCCCCGACGCAGACGCACGTTCACGAACAACGCCCGACACCACCATCACTGACACCACCACCACCACCACTGACACCATCACCACCACCACCGCCGCCGACCGCGCGCGCGTCGAGTTCGCCGTCGCCCGCGCGCGCGCGCTCGCCCGCGCCGCCGACGCCTTCGACGCCCTCCGCGTCCTCCTCGCCGACGACGCACCCTTGTAACACGACGATACTCCTATGTCTCACCACGCCACCACCGACATCCTCCGCCGACATCCGCCTCCGACGCAAAACGCACCGCGAAACAAAACACACCCTCAGAGGTGCGTGGGTGGGTGAGATATTTTTCGCGGGAAACCACGACGACGCGCGCATCCCTGTGCGTGCTGACGTGTCCACGCAAACCACATCATCGCACACGACCACCGCACAGTACGACATCATCATCGATCTATGAGTTTTATCCCCGACCACGAACGGCACCCATGGACACGCACCTCGCATAATATATATATACTCACGCGCATAGACCTCTATGTCGAGATATTTATGGCGTGTATGCCGCGCGCGCGGCACCCGGACGCACGCCCCTCTCCACATCCACATGGCGTTCGCCTTCTTACAGTATGGTATAGGTGAGCGACGATTGCGGGTGCCGCCGCAGTGCCGACGCGCGACGTCGCCATTCGTTCGCGCGCGAGTGGACGACCGACGTCTCGCGCGTGCGCGTCCGCGCGCCACCCGAGCGCGTAGTTATATCACAACCGCGTTCGATCATCCGGACGACTGCGCGAGAGCACGACAGCATCGTCGTCGTCGTCGCGCGCGCGCGGGAGAAATATCTGTGCCAAAAAGCGTCGGTGGCGGAGGCGCTTTTTCTCGGCGAACGATTTGATTCGATCGCGTCGGCGTTGAACACCGCGCGAGCGAACGCGCGTCGTGGCGTGGGTGTGTATATATAGAAAATATATATACGCATTTCGTTGTTTTCGGTGCACGCGACGCGACGCGAGAGGAGGGAGACGCGGAGGCGCACGCGGGGCTTGACGCGCGCGCATGGAAAGGATGTTGACCTCGCCCGTGGGCGGCGTGGCGACGCCGACGCAGACGCAGACGCTGGCGAACGCGCAGACGCTGGCTGGGGCGTACGATGGGGTGACGCAAGGGTCTTTGCGCTCGCCCACGGCGTCGCCGCCGCCGGTGGGTGCGGGCGCGGGCGCGGGCGCGGGGAAAGGGATTGCGAATGCGCAGTGCGGGTTCGTGGATGAGCGCGGGAGCAACGCGAGCAGCACGGATTCGTTGCGCGTTCGCGAAACGTGTCGGGATTTTTTAAAGGTATGTGTGGGATGAAGTCGTAGATATGGTTGTGTTTGAGCGTATTGGCGCGATGACGAGGGCGTTTGGGGGTGCATCGCGCGATGGTGAGGTCGGAAGGTTTACGCGCGGGACAAAAAGTGCGCGTTGAAGAGCGCTCGGGGTGGCTGACTGACGGCGCTCGTTGTATGTGTATGTAGGGTGCTTGCTTTCGGGATAATTGTCGATACGCGCACGATGCGGCGGAGGGTGCGGCGGTGCCTGTGCAGGTGAGTTTTGCGCATTCGCGACTTTGGACGATGTGGACGCGCGCGCGTCTTCGCTCACGCGCGCGAAGACACGAGACGAGGTTTCCGTCGACGCTCGCTTTGAAGACGTATATATATACTGACGTTGATGCGCTTTTGTACGTTTCTTTTCACAGACAACACAACCTGTGTGCAGGGATTATCAGAATGGACGCTGCTTCCGCGCGTCGTGCCGATTCTATCACGGCACGAGCGCCGAACAGGCGACGGCGCAAATTGGGACAAACACAGTGTCGCAAATGTTCAACAACGCGCAAGCGATGTACGGCATGGGTCACATCGGTGCACATGGGGCGATGAAGAACCCGCAGTTGCACTTGATGAATCGTACGATGAACTTGCAAAATGGTTTCGACAGTGCCCCGGTTGGATTTGATCAGACGCAGTTTGGACAAAACCTGACGCTGGATCAAGCCGTGTTTTTGCAAGCCGCCGTGGCCAACGGGGCGTACGACTCGAACCATATGCTCACAGCCGCCGCAATGGCGAGCGAAATTTTACGCCGAAGTGGCGCTTCGCAAGCTGTAACTGCGAATGGGTTTGATTTTAGTTGGATGACGGCGCAGCAGCAAATGGCTGCCGCCGCGGCTGCCGCGGCGGCAGCCGCGAGCGGAGGAGACGCGTCAAACAACATGTATAACAATGGGAACAATACGATTCACATGCAGCAGCACTACGCAAGCGTGGTTAATAATGGCAGCGAAATGATGAATGAGAACGGCGGTTACGTTCCTCAAACGTCCATGAATATTCCTACTAACGCAGCTCCGTCGCAATATTCATCCTGGCCTCCTCAGACAGCCGGCTTTCTCAGCGCCGAACGCCAGCAGTCCAAATCGAGTGACATCTCGGCCCTTCCCGACTCCTTGGTCGACTCCGATCTCGCATCGAGTATCGACTTGACGTCGTTTCACACCGAGTATGCCGGTTTCGGCAGCGGTACATGGTCCTAGGTTGATGATCATTCAAGTCTTTTGCGCGAGAGAGAGAGAGGCGCGAGGCTATCCACTCATTTTTGTTCCACGCCGCGCGCATGATTCGTCGTCATGGTCGTCGTTTTCGGCAATGGCGATGATTATTGCACGGTGTGTTGACCATTTTCCATAATTTTGTACATATTTGTTTGTTGAACTGTTGAAGTGCGCGGGTCAACGTCTGACATGACGTCCGCGCGCGGATTCGCGTCGGCTTTTTGCGCAGCGCGCTCAGAAAACACGCAGCGAGACTATATTATATTTTTGTTGTTCGCACTTACTACTACACCTAATACTTGCACCAAGAACGTGACAAGTCGTCAAAAATATTCTGAGTAGTACTATAATACGCATCCAAGAAGAATTTTTGCTAAACACGCGTTGAGAAATCGACACGCGCCTTCGCCTCTCACATTGTCACCTTGACATTGGATTTGGATGCGACCCACGTGATGTGCCCCGCGAGACGACGACGGCTTTCTCGTCACATACTTAGCATGTACCGAGCCTAAAGCTAATGCGTTTAATGTATTGAATCTTACAAAGCAAACACTGACGACGCGCGTCGTCAGACGAGTGGCCCAAGCCGACGGCCGAACCAAGCGTTCAAACCAAGCGTCCAAGCGTGAAAAATAATGAATTTAATTTTCGTATAAGTAACGAGGCTAATTCTCTATGTATACGCGCAAGCTCTTTGACGGATATCGCATGGCTGTGTCATATGTGTGTGCTTACGCCGGAGCGACGGACGAATCGCGCGCTTGAGCGACGTCAACTTGCACCGAAGGACCCATGGACGAGGCGATGTACATCGAGCGCCAGTACACCCCCTTGGCGCCCGTCGGGCGATTGGCGTCGATGGCGGCGACAATGGCGAGCAAGTTGGTCTGCAAGTCAGCAGCGCTGAAGCTGAGCTTACCGAACGGCACGTGCACGATACCTTGCTTGTCGGCACGGAACTCAACCTTACCCCCCTTGAACTCGCCGACAGTCGTGGCGACGTCGGTGGTCACCGTGCCCGCCTTTGGGTTGGGCATCAAACCCTTCGGGCCGAGCGCGCGACCGAGCTTGGCAACCTTGGGCATCATATCAGGCGTGGCCACGAGTAAATCGAAATCCATCATCCCGCCCGCGATCTCTTCAACCAAATCATCCGAACCCGCAAAATCAGCACCCGCCGCCTTGGCCGCCGCGACGTTATCGCCTTGGCACAACACGGCGATGCGCACCTTTTTACCCGTACCCTTGGGCAACGCAACCGTTGCACGCAACTGTTGATCGTTATACTTTGGGTCAATGTTCAAACGAATGTGCGCCTCAGCAGATTCATCAAACTTGGCCGTCGCCGCCGCCTTCATGAGGTCAATCGCCGACGCCGCGTCTTGGGCATTCATGCGTCCCGGCACCGACGCCTGCGCGGCGCGGAAACGCTTGGATTGCTTGCCTTCCTTGGACGACAAGCCATCCTTACGCACGGCTCTCGCCGGCGCCTGTGCGGCTTCTTCTTCGAGTTCGGCGAAATCCAAACCCGCCGCGCGCACTGTAACGTACGCGAAAGATACGTCAGACGACGCGGACGCGACTAGGTCAGTCCACCGCAGAGGGTTTTAGGGTCACGAGGCCCATCATCCCCACGCCCATCATCCCCGCGCCTCGCGCTGCGCGACGCCCACGCGCGTCAACACCCGTCGCGAATCGATGCGCGATATAACACACGACACATCCCCCACACCGCATCGCGCGAATCGCCAATCCACGCGTCCACGCGTCAGCGCGCACAATACAATCATCACCCCGTCTCGCGTCATCGCACGCGCATCGCATCGCATCGCATCGTGTCGTACCTCGCACGACGGCGCCGTTCTTCGACGCCGTGGTGCGCGCGTGGCGCGGTGGCGCGATGCGCGTGGCACCGATCGTGGCTTTCGCGCTCAGCGTGAACATCGTCGCGGCGTGCGTGAGAAGCGTCGCGGAGTGCGACCGACGACGACCCCGGCGGCCGACGGACGGCCCTATCGGGGCGCAGGGGGGTGGGAAAATTGGTTATATACGGCATACGTGTGTATAGTATGAGGCCATGGGGTCCGTGGACGACGTGGTGTGACGTACATAGTCATATGTGTACCTATAGTATGTGACATAGGGCACACCCACACCCACACCCTATACCCCGCCTCGGCGTGCGTCGGCACGGTTGATCGATATTCAACATCGATCGATCGTGCGTTTCATCGATATTGAATATCGATCGATCCATGCGCGCTCGCATAAGAGGTCAAC
>Ga0255783_10003222_pt1 | contig 15685 bp, 13 predicted proteins | sample 011ome_22_FD_179981 | JGI IMG/M metagenome (GOLD analysis project Ga0255783, IMG submission 179981) | Coastal salt marsh microbial communities from the Groves Creek Marsh, Skidaway Island, Georgia - 011507BT metaG (version 2) | ecosystem: Environmental > Aquatic > Marine > Intertidal zone >... | reverse complement strand
GGTGGATACCCCGTTAACAGTCCCCACACTAAACGGCTTACTTAATTCCCCGTTAACGCTTTCGCTTAATATATAAAAGTTATCGGCCAATACAGCAAATGACGAACCCGCATCATTCACATTTAAACCAAAGCCAGCAACATGTTCTCTGCCCCCAGCACTGGTTTGTATTTTTAATTTATAAGTAGCGTCCAGCTCCCCTTCAATAAGATTAATTATGTCTTTATTTTCTTGGATTAAGGCAGTCGTCCCTGCTGCTTCAGTTTCTATGGTTTCGATACGACTAAAAGTAACCCCATCCGCAGTTGCAAGGATTCCTAATTCATTTTGAATAAGCCCTATATTGTCACCGAACTCAGCTTGCGTAAGTTCAATACTGGCAGCCAAAGCTGAATCTTCATCCGCTCTGTAAGTGGCTTCTTGTAATAAAAACGCCGCATTCTCTTCATTGAATCTAGCAAGCAGTAAAGAAAAGTCATCGACAATTACCTGGGTACCTTGAATGCGTGCGTTAGTTTCACTTAATACTTGCGCCCCTAATAAGTTAATATCATCTTCATGGCGCTCGAGTAACTCAGTGAAAATTTCAGAGCCAAATAAGCGTGCTTGTGTTTCTTCGTCTAAAGCAGAAACAAGTCCTTGTATGCTGTCTATCTTGTCTCTTAATCCCGCAACAAACAAAGAATCATCAATACGACTTTGAAGGATATCTTTGACTGTATCAGCATCAGGTAGCGCAAGGGCACTAACTGGCCCTATCAGATCTCCCACAGTACCATTAGTAGAAACCATTCGAATCCAATAGTAATACGTAGTTAAGGTCTCATTTTCTATACGGTCAAAGTACGTATCGCCACTAACAATGGCAATGCGCGGAGCTGCAGTTACATCACTTGAAGTACTCCGGTATAAGTAGGTGTGCGCAACAGCATGAGAATTAATATCAGGGTATGTCCAGCTAACAACTACGCCGCCAAACGTAGCCCTGGCACTAAGGACTCTATTATTTAATTCAGGATCGCCTGGCTTTGGCCCGCTGTCTGTACTTAAGCCACAGCTACCTCCAATCAAATCTTGATTGGTAATGTGGTCGTATAAATTAGTCTGAGTACCGACAGGTAGTTTAGACCCGCCAGTAATAATATCCCAAAGGGTTGCCATCTATGGAAACTCCACTGTACTAAGAAGGACTTCTTTTACTGTTTCAGCGATATCCGCTTTAGTCAGTGTACTGTGCGCTGCCAAATTAGCTGGGATTAAATCCCATACTCGACTGGCAATAGTGGTTACAGTTAAGGCCTGTAAATCAGTAGGCATATCTTCCCACACTTTAGTAGAAATTCCGGCCGGCGTTAGATCGATTGGCTTATCAAGCCAAGTCTGAGTGGAGATATTAACGGCGCTGATGTCCAAAGGCTTATCTGCCCAGACTTGAGCAGAGATGCCTGCTTCATTCAGGGTAATAGGGTTATCGCTCCACACCTGAGTAGATATGGCCAGAGGACTTAAGCTAACAGGAATATCCAACCAGGTTTCTGAAGCAATCACTGCAGCAGTAAGATCTGAAGGTTTATCAATCCATACCTGAGTCGAGATACCAACCGGCGTAAGATCACTTGGTTTGTCCAACCACATCTGAGTCGAAATAGTAGACTCCGTCAATGTGATCGTATTGTCAGCCCACACTTGTGCTGAGATACCGGCAGGATTAAGTAAAGCAGGTATGTCAGACCAGACCTGAGAGGATATAGCAGCAGTTGCCAGGTCCCCAGGACGATCGCCCCATACCTCTGTAGAGATGGCTGGTGCCGTTAAATCAGCTGGCTTATCAAACCATACTTTCGCAGAGATACTTGCTTCTGTAAGGGTCTCCGCCGGACTGTCTAGCCACACCTGGGTAGAGATGTTACTAGCGGTTAAGTCAGCAGGTTTATCCGTCCACACTTGTGAGGAGATGCTTGTTGCATTCAACGTCGCAGGGATATTTGTCCATACTGACGATGTAATTGAAGGCACTAACGTACCTGGAATAGTAGCCCATACTTGAGCTGCAACACCAGGGGCATCCAATATTATTGGATTATCTAACCAAACTTGATTAGCTATTCCTATAGGCGTCAAATCCGCCGGCTTAACCGACCATACTGCAGTCGCAATCGTGGCTTCATCCATAGTGAAATGAGGAATGTCTGCCGCTACCTGAGCGGAAATAGCTACTGCGGTTAAATCGAGGGGCTTGGCCGCCCAAACCAGATTAGCCATGTTACCTACTTCAAGCTCAGCAGGTTTATCTACCCACACTTGGGTTGAGATATTTACTGCGGTTAAGTCCGCTGGCTTAGTTGACCACACTTGAGCAGCAATAGTAGCGTCAGTAACTGGATTAACCGGTTGATTCGCCCATACTTCAGCTGAAATGCTCGCCTCGCTCATTCCCAGTAAAGTAGGATTATCTAACCACACTTCCGTAGAGATGGACGAAGCAGTCAAGTCTAGTGGTTTAGTTGACCATACTTCATTAGCTATTTGTGCAGGCGTAATGTCAGCATGGGAATCTAAGCCAGCAGGTATATCTGTCCACACCTGGGAAGACACTTGCGAAGCCGTTGGAATTATACTGTTAAGGATGTACTTCACCGTAGGTGATGTATCCAGTGTAACCCCTCCAGACGTATCAACGACATCCAGAGAGTCCCTAACACTGATGAGACCAAGTGTATTCGTAGGACCGATATTCACCCGACCTGCTATAAATTCCAAAGTGGCGGTACTGCCTATTGTGTCGCAGTTAATTATTTCGATTCCGGAGGACAGCCCGCGCCCACTTATCTGAGTATCTTCGCCGGTATTCATATCAATAATAGGAGAACCATTGCCAGGTACACGAGACGTACAACCATCCAGTACAAGCGTTTTATTCGCAGCAATCTTTACTGTTCCGCCTAAACCGCAGTTATACAATTCACCGCTTAAATCAAAGCAGTCTCCTAACTCGCAGCGGCTCATCTTAACTTCAGCGTTGTAAAAGTTTCCTGTAATGCGTATGGCTTTAAAGAAACACCCTTGTACATTCGCCCCAAGCTGCATATTTACTGCACCGTCAAAGGTTTCAGATTCAATAATTAAGCCTGAAACATCCACATCTATATTAACCGCTCCCCTAAATACTAAACGAGGAATTGCGTAAAGAGCCGCTATACTAACGGCGTCATCGATGTTATCGACTGGTTGGGCTGAGGTACCTATAGGATGCGTCGTACCACTATAACCACTCAGCGGATCAATAATGACTTGACTGTCATAATCCAATTTATCTTGGATTGGGGAAGGTAATTCAATGTATACAATCTCAGCATCTGCGGGAGAGTACTTTAGTACGACTGCTGCGGTTAATGTTGAGACGTCAAAAGGATCTGACTGATCATCAGTAAGAATTTCACCAGTGGCCTCAGTAGAACCTGCCTGGTCAAAAGGAATTATCTTCGTTCCTTCTAATAACAACATATACCGAGGGGTAGCTTTACCGCCACCCTTCGGTATATTACCGGCATACTCAAGCAACGGGTTGAACTTACGTAAATTCTCGTCAGTTCTTCTAGCTGCTCGATATTCTCTGTAAACATCAACAGGGTGCCAGGTAGAGTTTACTGTTTCTGCAGACAAATAAACTTTCCTAGCTACCCCGTCAAATGAATCAACGATAGCCATCCAAGATCCCTATACGTTGTTTTCCACGCTCGGCACGCAAGAGACATTGATAATCGCAGTACGCGAAATAGTGAATACAGTTTTAGCCGCTGTTACACCGCCATCGCCCTCACATTCGAAAACCACATCCTTATCAGTACCGGCTGTACCGCCGATAGTGTCGCCGTCATAGTCGAAGGTGAAGTCAATAGCGTCACTCGCTTCATCAGTACTCACGTTACCTTTAACTTCAGTTGCAGTATTGTCTTCAACGGTCAATGCTCCTGCCGTATTGAAGTCATTGGTTGATGGGCCATCAAGGAAGAACGCGTGATACCAGGACAACACATCCGCAGTTGCATTGGGGCCGGTAGCAACAGAAACCGCCACATTAAACGGATAGGTCTTAAGCCCATCAGCATCGTCGTTAAAAACAACACGCTGCTGGTCAGCGGTAGGCACGCTCTCAAGGAAAAGCCCCTGACTGGCAAACGGCGCATTGGTAACAATCTGACCTGTCGCGTTATAGCTGTACCATGTACCTACGCGTTGTCCGTTTGTGGTGTTACTGACGTGGGCGTTGATATCATCATCCGTCTGAGCAACAGCATCCAGATAAGCAACTATCTGATCCAAGTTAGCACTGGCAGGGTTATTAACTACCCAAGTGAAGTCACCATCGGCTTCGTTAAAACCCGTCTCAGTCTGAGCAACGTCCAGCTCTTCCAAGGTCATAGTTGACCAGGGCGCAATAGGCGTGTCATACACATCCGCGATGGTGTAATTACCAGAGGTCAAGTGCACAGATTCACCGATAGCGAAACCGGTAGAGTACCCGCCCATTTCAGTCACACCTGAGTCTGCCAGAATTTTTTCGTCGTAGTTATTACCAAAGGTTCTAACTTTATTTGACAAGTAGGTTCTGGTGTCAAAGGTGGTGGTATCAGCATCAACAGTAGCATTGCCGAATACCTGAATAGCTTCATCGATAGGCCCGTCTTTATCGAAGAGCACAGGTGCACCACCAGCGGAAAGCTGGTAATAAGGTAAAGATGCCGCTTCAATAACTCCGAGTGATTTTGTACCGTAGTAAATACGACCAATTGCGCCAGCCGCATTCTTTTCTATCCAGCCAGATGAACGAATTTTGAATCGGTCGTCGACTGTGTTTGAAGTTGCAGAACCATCAGCATCATCAAACTTACGCCCGTTCACAAGCTCATACGCGCCACCGAACTTAAACGTACCAGCAAAGAAGAAGTCGTACTGACGTAGTGTTTCATCCAGTCGCCTTTCCTGACGCTCGAAGGCATACATCGCCTCGAACTTGATACCATCGTCTTCATTCAAAGGATTGGCGGTACATTCATTCATTGTGCCTGTACCCAACCCAGAGGTCGCATCTGACTGGAATATCAAACCAACGGTATTCGACGCCGCACCAAACAAGGTGAAGTCGGTAGTACCGATGGTGACAATCTTGTAGTAAGTGGTATCTACATTTGCGGTAGCCAATACGTTAGCAGTACCGGTAGGCGTTGAGGCTTTGGTCAAATCGACAAACGCCTGCTCTTCCGCAGTTATAATTTCAGCTCGCCCATTAGCTACATCAAAAAAGAAGTTGCCATCAGGGTTGCCAGATCGTCCTGCCACAGAAGGCGCCAAGGACGAAGCATAGTTCGACAAATCAATCGTTGCCATGTGTATCTATCTCCAGTTAAATATCTATGTTTCGCCCGATATAAATGTGTGTAGCTGTTCGGCTAACCTTTCATTTGCTTCAGACAGGGTTTTTATTTGTGCACTGTAATGTTCATTTTGCTGTTCCTGTGCGCGGATTGCAGACTGTTTTCCAAATGTAATTCCTTTATTAAATGCTTTCAGCTCAAATTCTCGTCCGAGTCTGATAGAACCCATTGCTACATGCTCATCAATCCCAGATGGTAGATACCCGATTACCTCCCCTTTACCGTTATAAACAACCCATTGGTCTTTATTTTCTCCACGCACCCATGATGCGTAGGCAGTAGCTAATTCAAGTGGTTCAAAATCATTGTTGGTACTTGATTCAGGCGTCATAAATTATCTTCCGTAATTAATGAAATAGGGACGTCCAGGTTGGCGGCCGTTAAAGTAAAATAGGAAATGCTCTCGATGTAACCGTCATCAATAATCTGTACCGCGATTGCCTGGCTCGTGTAGGTATGGCTTACGGTTTGGTTATCCGCACTCGCCGTTTCTTCACCATCGATCTCAGAAGCACCTGCCATACCGCCAACAGCAGTCACGGTATAAACGCGCCACTCATACCCGGTGATTGATGGGCTAAGAGTAAACTTAAAAGTGTTCTGTACGGCGTTGACAACAATCGTGCCGCCACCAGTTGCTTCACAGTTGCCCTGTACTACGTTGCAACCGTTTGAAGGGTTAATTGTGCAAGTACCAGTACCAGAGAAGTTTACTTCTTTAGTGTTTGTACTAAACAAATGCCCGTCGAAAGCGTATGTACCGGCAGCCGTGATCTCGATAGCGCGGTTGTTATCGTTGAAGATCATCTCGCTCAAGGCGGCCATTTCAGCGGGGGAATTAATGACCAGGGTGCCGCTTGCATCAGCACAGTTGGCGACAGTCGTGCCGGTAATAGTTGCGCCATTAGGAGTGATGGTGTCAGTCGCTCGCCAAGCGCCACCATCCACAACAACCTCTGCCTGTAAAACAGTTACTCCGAAATTCTCAAAGGTGCACGAGTTCAGTTCCGGATCAGTGGTGTACGCAACATCAGTAAATTGAAGCTGACCGGGGTTGTTTGTTCCCAGCGCCTTGATCGTAATTCCTGTCCATTTGAAAACAGTACTTGCGTGGTCAACGATAAACTTGGTGAAATCAGTGAGTGTGTGCGGCGTATCAAGAAGACTGATTGTTTTATTTGAATCAACAAAATAAGCGGCAGTCGGTGTACCACTATTGTTGCGCCCGATAGCAAAGGTACCTTGTAGCTCGTAGTTACCCCCACCAAGAGAAAGTAGGATCCCCCAGCGATTATTTATACTGTCATTTTGCGTAGCGAACCCGGCGAAGGTTGCGGGATCTGCTAACTCGCCCGCTGTAATATAAGCACCGGTACCATATCGACACGCATCAGTCCCTAAGTTTGCACCTTTTGCCGCGCCAGTAGTTTTTACACTCGAACCAAAATACTGCGGGTTGCCCGAAGGCGTGCCGGTCAATGTTCTATATGGAGCACTAGTATTAGCGGTAGTCACATAGCGGTAGGTGTAGCACCTACCTACTCTTGCCGAAGCACCTAGCGTGTCGTTCCCGTCCATGTGGAATCTGACCAGCGCACCCGTACCATCACCAGCAAATACTGCCGCACCCTCGTTTTGAAGAGTGTCCAGAATACCGGGGGTACCACACGCCCACCACTGGAAAACATGGACTCCGGTACCCGTGACATTAATACCTGCGCCATTGTTGAACGCTATACCCCTGTTGTTCGAATTTACCTGGCGGTCAATACAGCCGCTGCCTTGCATACTCAAGTCAGCACCAAATCCCAACGTACCGCCGCCACCGCCCGCATGGTTGATCTGCACATAGCCAGAAGTATCGGTCTCAGCGAGATCGATATCAGTTAAATCCTCTGTATATGCTGGAGCGGCCATTTATTGGTTACATCTAAAATTTGCTCCATTTAACAGAATCCAAGTAGCTTTTTCTGAGTTATTTGGGGATTCGTCCCTACTATAGTCAAGCTACTTGCCAACATCCGTTGGCTCTGTGCTTATTTTTTAATAAAAACAGGAGACCCTCATGGGTAGACAAACAGAATTAACAAGACAATTACCGGATTTCACCGGTAAGGTTCGTGCGTGGTTGCGAAAAACACCGCCACATAAATTCAGTACCAAATATGCCCTTCAACAGGTCCCAGGACTTACTCAAGTTGGTTTAAATCAAATGAAAACTAACTTCGTAGCCTTAGTTGCCAAAGAGCGCCTCGCGCGTTTATTTGCAGTAAAGCCCCAGACTGACCAGGAATTGGCTGCAGTATTGGGGTATGGGCTGACTACTCAAGACATTACTAAAGCCATCTCGATGTATCACCGATTGACCAATAAATCCTGGGTGACGCTACGTAAGGCAAAATTATCAGTCAAGATCCGGAAAATGGAGGAACAACGCATCCCCCGGTACCTCATCTCTGAAGCGCTTGGCGTCTCGCAGAGCCTGGTTAGCAACATTGTCCGAGGCCAACCATGATCCTCATCATTGAAGAATATGAAGGCATTGGGGATATTCTCCTTATTGCCCAAGCATTGGGATGGTCTGAGCCGTCAGAAGAAGAGGGCGACCCCACTGAATGGTCAGCTGAACTGGCTGATGCTTATGAACTGGAGGCCGTGAAGTACATTGCTGCACGCGGAATTACAGTAATGGGGCAGGAATACGACGCCGTTTTAACTGACTTCGTCATTACAGAAAAAACTCAAGAAAACTTTTCTTAGCGCCTTTACTCTTCTTACCCCCTTACAAAAAACCAAGGACACATTATGCCTACTTACCTTAATGGTACAGGTGTACCCCTGTCTGTGGCCGTCTACCTGGCAACTGATCATTATGATTACGACCCAGGTACCATTTCAGCAACCGCACTAATGAAGGCCCCACGGCAGCAGATACTTCCTGCCCGAATCCCGCAACAAGAACGCACCACCGACATACTCACTGTAGTGAAATCTCGTATCGGTACCTCGATCCATGACGGGCTTGAGAAGGCCTGGGCCGGAGGCCACTACGTTCAAGCAATGAAGAGCCTTGGCTACCCCGAAAAGGTCATAGACCGTGTAGTAATCAACGGTGATCCCGACAAAATGACTAAGAAGGACATCCCCGTTTATATGGAGATCCGGACTTCCAAGGAAATTAACGGGTTCACAGTATCCGGTAAGTTCGACTTTGTGGCTGAGGGCAGGCTGGAAGATTTTAAATCAACCAGTACCTACACCTGGACCAACAATACCAAAGACGAAGACTACCAACTTCAGGGCAGCATTTATCGATGGCTTAATCCAAAGATAATCACCCGGGATCACATGGCCATTCAGTTCTTCTTTACTGATTGGATGGCGGGTAAAGCCAAGAGCGACAAACTGTACCCTCAGCGCCAAGTCGAACAGAAGCTTATCCCCCTCATGGACTTAAGTAACACTGAGGATTACATCAAACATAAGTTGGATTTGTTTCAACGCTACAGGGACGTAAACGAAGCTGCAATCCCCTTATGTGACGATAAAGCCTTATGGCGCAAGCCTCCTGCCTGGAAATACTACAAGAACCCTGCCAGCACCAAACGCAGTACTAAGAATTTCGATAATGCTGCTGAAGCTTACGCTCGCTTAAATACTGACGGAAATGTCGGCATCGTTATTGAAGTTCCAGGCCAAGTTGTTGCGTGTAAATACTGCAACGCATTCCCCGTGTGTACCCAGAAAGATATGTATCTCGCTGACGGCACACTCATTATTGATTAAGGAGCACGATGAAGACATTCGATGAAATGAACTTCCACCCTGAAAGCGAAGAGCTGGTGGAACTCCTATGCAACAAAACTCAAAACGAAGACCCACTATTCTTTAGAGTAGTGGTGGCGTATTACCTGGCTATGATATCCGCAATGATGCGGGTCAATATAGTGACCAGGGACCGGGATGAAATTCCTGTCTCTATGTACGCCATTAACCTCGCAGTATCAGGATCTGGTAAAGGTTACTCAACTAACTTGATTGAGTCGCAGGTTATTAATCAGTTCCGTAGTAACTTCACTGACTCTACTTTACCGGGGCTTGCCCAACAGAACCTGCCTAAAATAGCGAATCAACGCGCTATCCGTAAAGGCTCTGACCCTGATGTTGAATTAACCAAGACAGAGAAAGAATACGATGACATTGGGCCTTTATTCTTCAGCTTTGATTCAGGTACTGCGCCAGCGTTAAAGAGCGTACGCCAAAAGTTGCTACTAGCAAACGCAGGCTCCATGAATCTTATGGTAGATGAAATAGGCTCAAATCTCACTGAGATAAGGGAACTCCTCGCGCCTATGTTGGAGTTGTATGACATCGGTACAATCAAACCAAAATTGGTGAAGGGCACTACCGAGCATCAACGCTACGAAGAAATCATAGGACGTACGCCATCTAACATGATGTTATTTGGCACCCCCGCCAGTCTACTCGATGGAGGTAGAAAAGAAGAGGAGTTCGTCGCTTTATTCGAGGAAGGTTACGGAAGACGCTGCTTCTTTGGTTATTCAAAAAGCCATAGGAAGAAGTCAGGTATGACTGCCAGGGAATTGTACGACCAACGTACCTGCGGTAACGCCTCTACTTTCCTTGAAGCTCTATCCGACAAACTGGGTAGGCTTGCTGATATGGCCTTCGTAGGCACCACACTGAACATATCTGAAGATGTAGAAATACTCTTCACTGAATATGAAATTCAGTGTGGCGATTTAGCTCTTGATTTTTCTGAACACGAAACCATGCGCAAATCGGAAATCTCGCACAGGCACTTTAAAGCATTAAAGTTAGCCGGTGCGTACGCCTTCATTGATGGCTCTCCCGAGATAACTGAAGACCACGCCTACTACGCCATTAAATTGGCAGAGGAGTCAGGCAAAGCCTTTCAGAACATTCTTACCCGTGACCGCCCTTACGTAAAACTGGCCAAGTACCTTGCGGATTTACCTCGCAGTGCTACTCAGCCTGACTTGGTAGAAGACCTTCCTTTCTATACCGGCACTAATGCCAAGAAACAAGAAATGATGCAACTGGCTATCGCCTACGGCTACCAAAACAACATCATCATTAAACGAGCATTTAATGACGGTATTGAATTTATAAGCGGCGAAACCTTGAAGAAAACAGATCTCAGTAAAATGATTGTTAGCTATAGCACAGATATAGCTAAAGGTTATTTACCTGATACTGCCAATTTTGACGACTTACATAAGCTTACCCAGAAAAAAGGTATGCACTGGTGTAATCATCACTTTAGTAATGGTCACCGGTGTGAAGATGCCGCGTTACCTGGCTTTAATATGGTGGTATTAGATATTGACCATGGAGTAAACATAAGCACAGCTAAACTGCTGCTTAAAGATTACAAAGCATTGTTTTACACCACACGCAGTCATACAGAAAACGACCATTGCTTTCGTATACTGCTGCCGACCAATTACGAACTCCAACTTGATGCCCATGACTTCAAAGAATTCAGTAAGAATATATTTACCTGGGTTCCTTTTGAAGGCATTGACCAGGTAACAGGACAACGAGCACGTAAATGGCTCTCCCATGACGGTGAGTATGAATACCAGGACGGCGAATTACTCGACATCCTCCAGTTCATACCCAAGACCTCAAAGAACGATTCCTTTAAAGCCAAAGTACTTGACCAGCAGGGCATGGATAACCTAGAGCGTTGGGTTATGAATAATACCGGTGACGGTAATAGAAACAACATGCTTCTGCGATACGCCATGATCCTTGTTGACGGCGGCTTTGACTTTGATGGAATCCTCAAACGCGTTACCGACCTGAATGACAAGCTGGCAGACAAGCTCACTGAGCAGGAAATTGTCAGCACAATCATGGCGACGGTTAGTAAAGCGATCTCGCGTAAATGATTAAGGGGGCTTCCTGCCCCTTTGGCGAAAAAATACAGAAGGATTACCTTATGCAAACCCAAGTAAATGACCACCTAGTTTTACTCGGAGGCAAATCAGCCTCAGGTAAATCAGCGTCTCTCATGGGGCTAAGGGATCCTGCAGGAGTGATGTACTTGAATTGTGAGGCCGGTAAGCGATTACCGTTTAAATCTCAGTTCAAAGAATTCACTATCACAGACCCCCTGCAGGTTTTCGAAGCCTTTGATCACGCTGAAACTCAGCCAGATGTTCACACTATTGTGGTGGACTCTCAGACCTATCTAATGGATATGTATGAGTCAGTCTACGTACGCAACGCAGTTAATGGCCAAAAGGCCTGGGGAGATTTCGCCCAGTTCTTCAAAGACCTGATGCAAATGTATGTAGCTCGCTCCACCAAGAATGTCATCTTTATCGCACACACATTAGACCAACTTAATGAAAGCGATATGGTGATGGAGACTAAAGTGCCTGTTAAAGGCTCTCTCAAGAACAATGGCATCGAGTCATATTTCTCAGTTGTAATCTCATCCAAGAAAGTGTCAGTCAAAGATCTCTCTGATTATGAATCAGATCTGCTGAACATAACCGAGGAAGAGGAAATACTGGGATTCAAGTATGTCTTTCAAACCAAGCTTACGCGCAAGACTGTAGGCGAAAGACTACGCGGACCTCTGGGACTCTTCGAGACCCAGGAAACCTTCATCGATAATAACATTCAGCTCGTCTTCGACCGCTTACATGAGTACTACGGTACTTCTGGTCAAGTAGCTGCTGCATAGCATTATCACAATTAACCAATTAGGAGTCATTCTATGACTGCATTATCATCTTTAAAAACTGACGCCAGTATCGCTGACGAAACTGACGTACTCGGAGGCGGCGGACCGCTGGACTCTGACGCATACCGAACAAAAATCACTATGGCATATTTATCTAAATCCCAAGGTGGTGCTTTGAGTTTGGTGCTCCATCTTGCCACTGAAACTGGTTCCACCATTCGACAGACTCTCTGGATGACGTCAGGTGATGCCAAAGGCAACAAGAACTTTTACTCTACTAAGACAGGCGAGAAGAAATATCTTCCTGGCTTTAACCTGGCAAACAGCCTGGCCCTACTTACTGTTGCGAAAGAAATCAGTGAGATCGAGCCACAGCAGAAAGTTATCAATGTCTATAACTATGATACTAAAGCTGACATTGCTACTGAAATGCCAGTACTGGTCGATCTGATCGATCAGGAAATCGTTGCAGGCACAATGCGCCAGGTAGTGGACAAGCAAGCTAAAGGCGATGACGGTGCTTATCATCCGACTGGCGAAACACGCGAAGAAAATGAAGTAGTTAAATTCTTCCGTGCTCGTGATCTGATGACTGTCACTGAGATTCGCGCACAAGCTGAAGCCCCTGAGTTCTACAATAGCTGGGTGGCCAAGTACAAAGGCGTGACTCGTGATTTGACCAGCAAGGACACCAATGTAACAACTGGTAACTTTGCCGCCAAAACCGGTAACGCCGCAGCGCCTGCTCCTAAAGCGCAGAGCATTTTCTCTTAATGGCATTAGTACATTGCACTGGCTTTGATCCCTCACTTAACAACTGGGGGATCGCTAAAGCTTGGCTCGACACAGATACTGGCAAGCTTGATGTTTACGCATTAAGCACTATTTGCCCTACCAAACAGAAGAGCAAGCAAGTACGCCAAAATAGTAAAGATATCGACGTAGCCGTTCAACTGGCTACATCAGCATTAGGTGAAGCCACTAAAGGGGGCTTTGTATTCGTAGAAGTCCCAATTGGAAGTCAGAGCGCACGCGCAATGGCTTCTTACGGAATCTGCATAGGAATTCTAGGTAGCCTGCGAGCGCAGGGAATCCCATTCATGGAACTAACCCCGACAGAAGTGAAGCTGGCATCAGCAGGAAATAAGGCTGCCAGTAAAAAAGAAATGATTGGATGGGCAACCGAAAAATATCCCAAAGCCCCCTGGCCCACTTATACCCGTAACGGTACCACGCTGATTACAGAAGCCAAAGCAGAGCACATGGCTGATGCAGTCGCTACCATCGAAGCGGGGATTACACTCGATACCTTTAAACAAATAATCTTATATCAATCATAGGACCCATCATGCAAATTTCATTAAAACAACGTGAGCTGGAAGAAGCCGTACGTATGTACGTAGCTTCAACCGGTATTACTCGCCCCTTGGGCGAAATTAACTTCATCGGTGGACGCGGTGACAACGGGACTACTGCTGAAGTAGAAGTGACAGATGCTGCCCCTGCAAATACCAGGGAGAGCAAGGCTAAAAAAGCTAATGTAGTAGACATCCCTAAAGCAGCAGAACCTGCTGCTAAAGAAGAAGTCACAGAAGAAGAGGATGAGGCATCCGGTGAAAGCCTCTTCAGCTAATGCTGAATGCTATCGCTAAATTCCTGAAAGCCAGTATCGCAGTCGTGATCGCCGCCCTACTTATAGGCGGCTTTCTTGCTCTCGTATTATTCGGAAGCATCATCATCACGGTAGGACTTTGGGTACTTTTAGGAAGCCTCATCGCCAGCATCATTTACTTTGGTTTAACCGAAGAGACTAATTCAGTCGAATAAGATCTCTTCAGCAATCTGTATGGTTGCTATTTCATCTATTGCATTGAATGCTTCTAAGGCCCCTATCCCAAGATTTACCGGGGCTTTAGTAAGCATACTTGAATCAAGAATATCAACGATACTCATGAATTGATTCGCGCCCATCAGCGCAAACACCCGTAAAGGGTTATCTTTAGCCAGCTGGAATATAACCGCCTGGATCCTAAGGTAATACTTACTGAACCACACAATACCCGTATCATTCAAATACTGTACGCCTTTGTGCGTAGGTATATCGTAGTTAACGAAAGCTGCCCTGGCACGCCTTAAGGCTTTATCTTTAGCCATTGGTTTAATAGCTCTGGTAGTAAAATGCTGGTACATCACATACCGGGACGTAAAGTCGGACAGAACAGTAGCTCTGTTCATGAACTTATACAATGTTGTATCGTGAGTCATAAAGGCAACCTTAGCAGAATCCTTAACTATCTTAGGCACCTTCGATGTTTTCTCATCAACCCAACGAGTCAGACCGCTCTTATAAGAGTACTGATCTTCCTCGGTTGCGATGTCTTCAACGAGCGTTTGATACATAGCTGCATCTATCAATTCCCTTACCGGGTTCTTGGCCATTGCATCTTCCAATTCCACTATACGTGCTCTGGCTTCAGCCTCAGTCCTACCCACCAAGAAACCATCAGCGACTTGTCGCTCCAGAACATCCCTCTCTTTTGCATCTCTTTGAAATGTAATTGCTGCATTAGTCGCAATCGTCTTATGCTTAATTATCTCAGTGAAGGGCACACCCGACAGAGACAGTAACCAGAAGTTACTCATCTCATTTCCTAATAAAGTAAACCCAGTTTTAATCACCAGAATATCTTTAACGTCCCGTACCACTTCTTCCCACCCAGCTTCAAAACGGGAAGTAAATAACTGAGCTTTTCCGTGGAATATGGTTTCCAGTATTGTCACTGCAAACTTCTCTGCCAGGTTACGTTGACGTGCGAGCTTATCGAACATCTCACTCATGGAGTATTTTCTGTAGCCAAACAACAGGTCGTACGCGTCTTTATGAACCATCATAGAATTAGTGCCCCAAACCTTCTTCACGTACTTCTTGGTTTCGGTAGGCATTAATTTGTAGCGTTCCCGTATGACGCGATCAGGACTATTCTCGCTGAACTCAATAAAAGCATCCTGATTCGTTAAGTAATCTTGGTCATATATCGTTTTTGCAGCATCAATACCATGCTCGTTCATGGAAGGCGCTACCGCCTTATTAAGGATACTGCCCTCGGTATGCCCCAGTACTTTATGAATTGCGTTCTCCTGGTTCAATAGTTTCTTGGTGTCATTGGCCATCATGTAGCGATAATTCACTACGTTGCCCTGCTCATTTAATACAGGAGAAAGGTAGGTGGCTCGGCTTTTGCCTCGGGTCAGGCCCGGGTCGGCAAACATGGACTTCTTAGCCATGGCCGCCATAGTCCTACTCTTCTCTTGGTTTAGTCTATTCAACTCACGCTGATTGTAGGCGCTGACCTTACCGGTAATGGTATTAAGTACCTTACCGTTTATCTTAGTTCCCCTGGATACTTTATCTACAAGGGCCTGGGAACCACTTACAGTCTCCCGAAGACCCCGATCATCGATGACATACAGGTTTTTAGGCTCTTTCCTATCGGCAGGAGAATCCTGA
>Ga0255783_10003221_pt1 | contig 15686 bp, 8 predicted proteins | sample 011ome_22_FD_179981 | JGI IMG/M metagenome (GOLD analysis project Ga0255783, IMG submission 179981) | Coastal salt marsh microbial communities from the Groves Creek Marsh, Skidaway Island, Georgia - 011507BT metaG (version 2) | ecosystem: Environmental > Aquatic > Marine > Intertidal zone > Salt... | reverse complement strand
CGCCAGACTGACGGATGTGGCGGATCGCGGAGTGGGTGTCGTGTTCGAGTTCGAGGTGGATTCGGATCCGAGGTTTGTTTCGCTGCCATTCTAGTAGAACTTTGTCGGCCGATTGGTTTTGATGGCGTCCTGGCTTTCCTAGGAACGTGACGTCTCGTATCTTAGGGTTCGGAGACGTATCTAGGTAGCTTTGCAATCCTTCGATAAAAATGCCGAGGCCTTTTCGGGTTTCTAGGCGCCCAAAAAATATGATATGGCTGGGGTCTAGGGGATGGGGCGAATTGGTTTCTGCAATCTGGTGATAGCAGTACGGGAGCACTCGCTGGTTGGCTTGTAGGCGCCACGTTTCGGTGCTCGCCCAATTCAGCATATGCTGGGTTGGGGCGATCAATTCATCCGCGTTTTCGCAGCAATAGCGCTCTGCGAAGTCCAGTGTCAACTCAGCGATTGGATCGATATTGGATTCATTCATTCCCTGACGTAGCCATAGGGAGGGACTGTGCAGGGTCACGGCGATGCGTGTCTGGGTGAGTCCCAGACCGCTACGTCGCAACCGAATACTGTGGAAGCCATTGGCTTTCCAGTCTTGGAAATGGACTAAATCGAAGACCGTGGCATCGAGGTATTCGGCGATTCTCCGTGAACGGCGGAGGAATTGAGGTTCATGAGGCGCTTGATCTGCGTAGGGATCCTCGTTTTTCAGAGTGTTGATGGTCTGAATTGAAATGCCATCGCATCTGAAAGCTTCCTTCCAGTTCTTCTGGCCATTCGGTGAAGGTTCCTCGGTGAACAAGAGTGTGAGCTCGTGGTCGTTGGCACGCAGCAATTTGCAAAGACTCGCACAGAAGGTGCCAATACCTCCGTTTTTGTGTGGCCCCGCGATCTCGGGTGTGACAATGCAAATCTTCAACGGTTAGGTCTCGGCTGGTTGCCCATCTCAGGAATTAAGAAAACGCCAGGGTTCGCTATCCTTTGAGGAGTCGCTCTCAACGGTAATTACAGAGATGCCACCAAAAATACCATCAGGTGTTTGTGAAAGTGTGTCACATGCGCGATGGATCAACTTATGCGCACGCTTCCAATCGTTCGATGCAGCCAGAATACCTTTTTCAACGGGTGGGTGGTTAGCATCATGGAAGCAGATAACGCCTCCTCGCTCCATGAGTGGTTCCAGTGCCATCGTGTCTCGGTAGACTCCGGCCTCGGAATGATCTCCGTCGACAAAGGCGAACGTAAACGGTGCCGGGATTTTATCCAAATCTTGCGGGCTGTAGCCTTTCAATAAACGCACTGGGTTTCCTGAACGCGTGCATATAGCATCATTTTCAATCCATTGCGGTTCAGGGTCGATGCAGTACAATTCGTCGCATCCGCGTCTGAGCACGTGCATGGTGGTTCCAGTCCAAGTGCCGATCTCGAGCGCGCGGATGAATTTCTGCGGCATGGCGGCGAGGATCCCATACAGGAAGCCACGCTCAGCGATTTGAATCAGTCCGTGCCGGGCGTCTAGTAGGCGTTCGACTGCGTGTGCAGCTGGGCTGTCTGGCGCTTCGGCAGCGGCACCCATGGTCGGGGAGTCAAATACATTACGTTGCAGGCGTGGATCGTTTGTTTCGTTCATAAGTATATATAGATATCGGGAGTATTATTTTTTAGTCAAAAGGGATCGGAGCTTTTGGATCGGGTTTCGAAACGAGCATATTGAGGCAGGCTCAGATTGCTTTGTGGTGGAAGTTCCGGCCTGCGCGACTGCGCCTGCCGGCGAATGTGCATGTTGTGCGTGCTGGTGTAAAAAATGATTCAGGTCGAGTTTTGCTTTATGTGCGGCTAATAGCTGAAAGTGAGAGTCGGCTGGGTGGTGAAAGCAGAAGTTGGATAAGCAACAAGGATCGAGTGGTCGTGCACTATCTCCTAAAATATTGGGCACGACCACACCCGTTTTGCCTGCTTGAAATAGCTTTAGCATGCAATCGCGTAGGATGTCTCCTAGGTAGTATCCGTTCGGGGACTCGCGGAAAATAGGTGCTAGATCACGGTGGCGGAAAAGTCCGAACAAATCGGCGTTCTTCGGATGTAGTAGCAGCTCGTTGTCATCAATACCACTCCGTGCGACGATGCGATTCTTGTCCTTGTCGTAGATCCACGGCAGGCAAAATCCATCGGTCGGGCAATTGAGTAATGTTTGTCGACAGACCTTAGCAAATGCTGGGCGAATCTTCATTCCCGGAGTTAAGAAGCACCAATAGTCGTCCTCATTGCCAAAGTTCCCAAGTAGTCGGCTAAAAATATCTTTTGAGTAGCCAGTTGGGTGCTGCGCGCCCTCTGGGTTGCCGGGGAGACTGGCCCATGACCGTGTGAACTCAGGCAGTGCATTCGCCTGTGTATTCATGTTGTGAACCAAAACGGGCACAACATCGACGCCTTCTTGCGCGGCGACTGATTCGAGCGTCTCTTGTATCGAGTCGGGTTGGATTGAAGAGGTCAGGAAGATCGCAACATAGATACGGCCTAGGGCGGTTTTCGGCGCTGTCGATGAGGCAGTGGAGAGTGACGCTCTCCATGCTTTGTGTGTCTCTAGGATCGTGCGGTTGTCGCAAATTTTTTCGATGCGCTCGCGTGCAGCTTTCCCGAGTTTCGCCCTCTCTGTTGGTGTCGCGGCAATCGCTTGAACCAGAGTCTTGTGGAGTGCTTCTTTGAGGCTCTGTCGGTCGCCATAGTCGGAGCGGGCCAGCCAGCCCGAATGTCCGTCTTCGATCATTTCCGCCATACCTCCTTGATTTGAGGCCAAAACAGGCTTTCCACAGCGCATCGCCTCCATACACGTATTGGGATAATTATCCCATCGAGAGGGCACCACGCAGAGGTCGGCGTGGTAGTAATGTCGCCCCAGTTCCTCTCTAGGCATATGTTTATGGAAGATGAACTGCTTTGTTAAATCTGCAGGAATAAACGATTGGATGATCTCAGCGGTCGATCGTTCTTCTTCTCTGGTCTCCCGAGTGTGTGGACCGCCCACGAAGTGGAAGAAGGTATCGGGGTAATCGCGGGCGACCTCGCTGGCGGCTTCGACCCACTCGAAGGCACCTTTACGTGGCTCAATTCGACCTACGTAGAGACAGTGGAAACCATCTGGGCGCGACTCATCGAAATGCCATTCGGGGAGGGGGCGACCGAGTGGGTAGGGAATCACCTGAATCCCCGCAGGATCTATGCCTAGCTCTCCAGCGACCTGGTTGGCCAGGTAGGCGCTAGGTGCAAGGACCGCGTCGGCGCGTCGAATCGACTCCAATTCGAAACGACGCCGGTGCTGTATCCAGGCTGAGCTGGTGTCATCGTCGTTGTTCTCGAAAATGAGGTGGCTGGGAGAATGCAGATGCACCACACAGACGACTTTGTTGAGCGGATCTTCTGCTGGTAGTCCCGCGTGTCGGTTGAGGAAGATTGATAAGGGTGCTTCGTATTCCGGTGCCTCGATATAAGCGAAATCATGGCGTGGAATCAGGACTTCAAGGGCATCTGCCACAGTCCAGGCAAATGTCGATGAGACATCGAGTTGTGAGAGTCCTATTACTTCTGGACAGTCGATCGCGGGATCAACTGACCAGTTTTCGAGAACAAATGGCAAATAATAAATACGGATCCCGTTGTCGCAAATATGGGCTTGTTCCAAGCCACGGGCGGGCGCGTCTGGATGCCATGCGGTGAGCAGGGTGACCGAGTGCCCCTCTTTTGCTAACAGTTCCGTAATATTCGCCACATAGGTGCCGATCCCGCCCATCAGGTTTGGTGCCACCTCACGGGTGATGAAACAGAGATTCATAATTTAAGAATACGCGTTGAAGGAAGGTTTCAACGAGGGGAGCGGGTGAGCTTCCAGTGGTCGATTCTTTTTTTGAAAAATCGGTAGATTATCTTGTCTAGGGGCACTTTTTTGCTTTTTGGATCTCCCGCCTGCTGCTGTAGTTTTGCCTGCTCAAAATAGACATAGCCTTCGGTCAAAAGTTGAACTTCCTGCGCAAAGCGAATGTGTAGCTCTGAATGCCGGCGGAGAATTTCCCTTCTGCCGTGCTCTCGGGTGGCAAACTGGTATTCCCGAGACATCGAGCCCTCACGCATGCGATAAATCAACAAAGGTTCGGGAATGGTCAGCAGGGCGTAGCCCGTTTTGCAAAGTGCGATCCAGAACTCCCAGTCTTCGAAAGAGTATTTCATGTCGGGAGAGACGCCGTTTGCTGCTTCATACGCTTCGGTTCGCATGACTGCGGCAGGTGTGGACATGCATTCTGCCAGCAGCAATGGGAATTGAGAGTGGGGTGGAATCCAATAGGTATTCATCAGGCCCACGGTATGGGTCCACGCATTGACCGCGCCGGCTTCGGGGTGTCGATTGAGTACTTTGACTGCCTTGCTCAAATACGATGCTTCGATCGCGTCGTCGGCGTCGATAAACATCAGTGCTGGATAGCCTGCGTGCATGGCGACTTCAGCACCTCGTCTTCGAGCCACAGGCAATCCGCCGTTTGGAAAGTCCAATACTTCGACGCACGCGCGACTGCGGAAGCGGTCGAGTGCTTGCAGGGTGTCGGGGTCTGTGGAGCCATCATTGACGATATAAATGTATGGACTGACTCTGAGCTGTGTTTCAAGGCTGCCAATACATTCATCGAGATATGCTCCGAGATTGTAGCAGGTCACGATGACGGCGACTTTGTCGATATGTGCCGGAGATTTGAATTTGGTGGCAGGATGCGGGTCCTTCAGCGGATGGTCTCCGTATGGGAGGTTGGAAGGGACGGGGAACCGCTTGTTATTCTGCACGTAGCGCTCACCGCTGGATGCAATGACTGCTTCGAAATAATTCAGGGTGGATTTTAGAATGTCCGTATTGTCGCAGTATTCGAGGATGCGCTCACGAGCTGCGTGGCCCATTTGCTCTAGCTCAAGCTTAGGCTGTGTGAGTGCGGTTTCTAGTTTTTCGGCGAGTGCTTCGACCTCGTGAGCTGGGCAAAGAAAGCCGTGGCGGCCCGACTCGATCATTTCCGCCATTCCGCCTTCGTAGGTCGCCACGACAGGTAGTGCGGACGCCATCATCTCTTGACACGTGAAAGAGAAAGGCTCCCAGCGGCTAGGGACGACTCCGATATCAGCTTCTTCATACAATAGCCAGAGTTCATCGCGGGCGACTGCGCCGATGAAGTGCACCCGACTGCGTAAATCCTCTGGGACCGGCTTCAGGAAAACTTCACTGCAAGATTTGCCTAGCGCGGGATGCTGCGTGTCATTGCCGGCCAAAATCAACTGTAATTCGGGGTGTCGCGGCGCGATTTCGGCAAATGCTTTGAGCAAATACTCGACACCTTTGCGCGGCTCAATTCGCCCTGCGTAGATGATTGATTGTTTGTGGGAATGCGCTTCAGTGGGGAGAACTGCCTTTGTGCTCTTTTGATCGGGCACTTCTCCCAAAGGAAGGGGAATAACCTGGATGGCATCATCGGCAAATCCCATTTGCCCCACCATCTGGTCTTTCATGTATTGGCTCGCTGCGATACATCCGTCAGCTAGTGCCATAGATTGTTCTTCATACAGAGCCCGATGGTATTCGTGCCGAATATAGAGGGAGGCGTCATTGAATAGCTGAATTTGGCGGTGCGGGCTGTGGATAAAGACGATGAACGGCACTTCTGCCATCGTGTTAAACAGCATGCGCTCGTTCTGGATCTGATAGGTAGGAGCCTCCACGTCTTGGCTCAGAACAAGATCAAACGGTGTTGCGCGATGTAGTTGTGGGAGCAAGCGAGCCACTTCCCTTGCAAACACCCCGGCGTAACAGCGCAGGTGAATCATTTCGTTGGCGTAGAGATCCGGGTCATCCCAGATCGGGCGGCCAGACTCATGGTTGATCATTGGCACGGGAACGACTCGTAGCGGCCCCTCGTCAGGGATTTCCCAGGGGCACTGGTCGCCCTCCTGCTTGACCACCACCGTCACCTCATGCCCTGCTTGGACTAGCAATTGACTGATGATCGCATTGTAGGTAGCTACGCCACCGCCGGGGCCGGGGAGGTATTCAGTAGTGACGATACAGATGTGCATGGCTGAGGTCTAAAGGTGGAGAGTTGAAGCGAGTTATTCCTACTCGTGATGCCAGTTTTAAGTGGCTGTCGGGCTGATTTCTGCGAGTAACGGTGTTTCTTGATGCTTGATAGCTAAAGTCAATTTTAAAGATTTGTTAGACTATTGAAAATCAGAGTCCTTTTTCTTGTTAGGGATTTTACGCCCTCCAGTAATACACTCGTGGGCTTGCTTGATGATTGAGGGCATCTGCGAGAGGATGCTTTTTGATTTATGTGATGGTGCATTGGATCACGGCTGCCCTCAGATCCGAGTCTTTCCCGCGTTCATTGAGGAGCTGCAGTCAGTGCTGAATTGAGTCGCTTTACTCGTGACCTCCAGCAATAAAGCAAGGATGGGTTGGGCGCTGCCTTGGCTAAAGAGTAGACAAGTCGAAAACCTTTTTTTAGATGCCTTAGTCATTGCTCCGAACACGGAACAGTGACTCGAAATAGAGAATCTCTAATGCAGCAAAGAGTGTGTAAGCAATATTGACACGAGATGCCACATATTGTTTGCGTTAGGTATGCGTAATATAGGCATTCTATTTTTCTTTGTGCAGTTGGTCTTTTCTCAAGGCATGTCAGCTCAGGTTGCAGAGCTTTTAGGTAAACAACTAAACCATGGTGATGGGGTCATCTATTTTGATGATGCAGGCATTTATTACGGTGGTAGTTCCAATGGCTTTATCACTAGCAAAGGCACCTGGGCTTATAGCGTAGCTGAAGGTGCCGCGGTGCTGGAACTGAATGGTAGTATCGGAGTGGACTTGAGCTTTAGTTCTGAGACTGCGGGTAGCTATGTCTACTACGAAGTGTATGAGGGGCAGCGCCTTAGTTCGCCTGATTTTACCGGGACCTTCACACTCGGTGCACGCACGCTGGTAAGCATTGACCCGGATTGGGACTATCGGGACGACTTTAGCGGTTCATCACTCAACACCAATTTATGGTCCGCATATTCTGACAGCGGCGATGATACTGTTGTCGTCGCTGACGGGCAAATGAGCGTATTGATTGATTCGCAAGCGCTCGAAGCCGATACTTATGCAGGTGCCGACAGCACGCGCTTACTGCCAATGAATGTCAGTTGGGAGCTGCAAACTAAAGTTGTTGTCGATCTGAATAAACTGACAAGTGCCAGTGACTATGCTGTCGGTTGTTTGCTTTCGAATTATGATGGAACTGGCGCCGGTGGCTTTGAGATCCAACTGAACGAAACCGGACTCTCTGCAGGCCTTATCAATCGTTCCCAGCCGTGGGAATCCTTTCAATATGCTTCCAACGACATTTCGTGGTTAGAATCTGCACATCTACGTATTACTCACGATCTCAATTCCAGTGTTGTACGCTTGGCTTACGATCTAGATGGCGCCGCCAATGGCTGGTCATGGCAGCCATTGATTGAATACAATCTCAATGATGGTACTGGTACAAAATGGCTTGCAGGCGTAGCGTCAGGATTTACAGGTGGCACGTGGAGTCTGAATGAAGATGATTATCTCAGAGTCGACCTGGAAGCACATGTAGCCGGTACCAACGGTACATACAGTGCAGCCCCAGGTGATGTTGGCTTTGATTATTTTGAAATGGGCAGCTATGTGTCGCCGCCAGCATCGCTGGCAGGCAAGGCCTATCAATTTAGCCCGACTGACGGCTTTAGTACTTCGGTACCTTGGGAAATCGTATTTAATGAGACGACTTATAATCTCGGGTTTTCAGGCAGTATAATTTCGCAAGACGTACCGTATACCTACAGCAATGGCGAGTTGTGGTTATGGCGAGGTGATCGGGTCTGGGTAACTTTCGACAGTGCCAAGGCAGGTACGTACGTATACGCTGAAGGCATTGAAGACTCAACAGAAGATGACGATACCACCATTGTCTCCCCAGCCTCTATCATTACTAATGAATCATTAGTTTCTGCCATTGTGCAACATGAGTTTCAGACGATTTACACCTCGTCGCTTGGCGTCGATACGACGGGCACGTTTAGCCAAGTGACACCGACCCTAACTTTAAAAAATGATTGGCAACGCAACGAAACGATGGATTCGGTGCTGTTAACGGATTATTGGAATGTCTGGAGTCGCAGCGTGGATTCGCTGGCGTATAGTGGGGGGGCATTAAACTTCCTGTTTGCCGATGGTGGCGACTCCGCGAATTATGATCACCCAGAGATTAAAATCGAATACGGCCGCGCGTTGCCGATGGATGAGAATTGGCAGGTGCGACTTAATGATATTGATGTTTCGGCTTCGGTCGAGCAGTTTGACATTGCCCTTGATTTTGGAGTTGGAGCCGCGGATTTTCGATGCGACCTCGGGTACGGTGATTATGGCTCCGGCCGTGGAGTGGCTGTCTGGATTCGAAACGGCGACAGGTTCGGCTACGCGGAGGCATTAAGCGTGAATAACGATGCTTTAATCGCAAATAACTTAAATTTACGCGTTACGCACACCGCGAGTAGTCGTGAATTGCGTTTTGAATACCAATCTGTCGGTGCCAGCGGATGGAATGAGCTAGCACGTCTCAATTTGGAAACGGGAGCGTGTACAAGCGGCTATTGGATGTATGGTGAGGGCTTCAGTGGTCAGTTATTCAGTTCATCAGAGCGCCTATCTCTAGAAATTGACGCTGAGTCAGGCCAAGCGACCCAATTCGGCGACCTGAAAATCGGTGGCATTGAGATCGGCAGCTATACACCGTCAGAGACCACATGGTATGCGGGCGCATCGTATGTGTCGGACGGTTGGCGTTACTTTGGCTGGTTCAAGGGCTTCAAGCCTGCGGGAGCGAACTGGATCTACCACGGGCGCCATGGTTGGCTGTACACGCTGGGCGCGGACACCAGCAGCCTCTTCCTCTGGGACGTGGCGCTGGGGCGCTGGATGTTTACTAATGAAACCGCCTACCCGTGGATCTATGCTTACGGTCCAGACGGAGGCTGGGTCTTCTTCTTCGAGGGCGGCCGTCCAGGTTCGCGCTACTTCAAGCGCGGTGATAATGGTCAAACCCTCTCGGAGCAGCAGTTGCGGATGGCTCCCTAAAGTGGCAGTGCAGTGATCTGACTTGTGGGGCACGATAGCTACACTGGTACAATAATAATACACAATGGGTCGTAGATCTAGTCTCTGGAGATTGGGAATTGTTCGGCGGCTCCGATTAATCCAAGTCGAACTGCCCATGCAGCAAGGCCAAGGATTCTACCGTTTTGCCATGCCACAGTAGTAAGCGAAGCACCCGTCAGCTAATAACACTTAGACAGGCGACTAGCAGCCCCAGCAAGGGGTGGTAGTCGCATCTCGCGCTGCCCTGCTGTTGTGAATATTTATTTCCTGCTCTCGAAGAAATTGAACTGGGAAAGCACTTCGCGTGGGTCTTTAAAGTCGATCGATTGGCGTGTCAGTTGCCTACGATGCTAATCTAAGTGCGCGACTTTTTAAATTGCCTTTATACTTCGTTACCATTTGAAGTATTTAAATACGTTACCTACAGGGATTATTTTGAGCTTGTTCCTGACTTTAGGCAGCCATGCCGCAGCGCATTTTGGCACCACGCTGGGTGCACCCATAACAATATAACTTTTTGACCCTTATATGAAAATTAAATCGTTGGTTGCCCTGGTGGCTGGTTTAAACTGTATTTTTGCAACGCTACTGCAGGCGCAAGCGCCGCAAATGTTTCGCTATCAGGGACGTTTGCTGGACAACGACGCGCTGGTGTCTGGTAATTTGAACTTCAGTTTTAAGCTCTACAGCGCGCCGACCGGCGGCGCGGCGCTGTATGAAGATGCGGCGACCGTTACCGTGGTCGACGGCTTGTACTCGACCATGATCGGCGACGATAGCAGCAGTGGCGGCGATCTAGGCGACGCGCTCAAGAATCCGGCGGTGTATTTGGAGATTACTGTCGGCGGCGAGACACTTACTCCGCGCGAGCGCATCGTCTCGGTGCCGTATGCGATGAATGACAACGGCCTGCCAAGTGGCACGGTGGTGCTCTCCACAACTAATCCCAACGCAGCCTTAGAAGCGGAGGGATATTCCCTTCTGTACAGCGATGTGAACTCCCCTGAAGACTGGACCGTCGCGCTGCAGAACGAGCTCTCATTGCCTCCGATACAAGATGCTAGTAATGGTCTCGAACTGTTAGGCTTTGGCGATTATGTTGGGTTTCTTGAAGATGATATGACTGAAAGCACAGCCAGTGACAGTCTGCATTATACAACCGATGGACTAGTCTGGTACGAGAGTGACTTGCCGGCTGGCTTTATGGTGTCTGCTGCTGCTCCACCTGGCGGTGTGTATACGACAGAGTTAAATGGCGCATTGTATATACTACAGCTTTACTATGATCCTGCTACTGGTACAAATTTCAACGTGGCGTCGACCTCTAATGGTAAAGATTGGACCACGTACACGACCACCACACCTAGCGAGGTACAATTCATTTCCAGTGTCGTAGCTTATGGGCAGGAGCTGTGGCTGTTTGGCACTAATACCAATAACGATGCGATTTTGCTCAAATCTTCCGACGGTGCGACGTGGACCGCTGGCACAACCGCTTGGGACGAGATGCAGGGGCCTCGCAAAATTCTGGTGACACCAGAGCGCGTGGTAGTGATGACCGGCGATTCTACAAATTATTATACCTGGACGACTGTCGACGGTAACAACTGGGACCTTGAGAATTTCAGTTTCCCAGGTGGGACCTATGATTCAGGAAATGCGATATATGAGCCAATTCTTGCATATGCTAACTCAGCTTTGTGGACTTTAGGCAATGCAGGCGGCATGTCCAATAGCGTACTGCTGTACAAATCGACCGATTGGGGGACTTCATGGTCGCAGGTCACAGCTTTCGATGGGACAGATGGGGGGAGCGCTGACTTAAGTAGGTATCGACTAAACTCTATCAGTAATGGGCAAGCTTTATGGTTACAGTTACAGAATGACAATTATAATATGCAGGTAGAATTTCGCCTCTCAGTAAATGGCAGCGACTGGATTTTGGTTGGTAGTGTCGAAGGTTACTCACAACCCCAGCTTTTAGACCAACCGAATGGTCAGACCTGGTTAGGAACTTTTGGTGATGGAGCAGCGATGCCATCTTTCCTTTACTCAATCGGCGGCCCATTGCGCAATGGGCGCTTTTTTCACTACCAAAAGGATTAATCCGATGCGTTGCTTTTTCACTCTCTGCTCACTCTTACCCGCAGTGCTCTGCGCGTATACGAATACGACACTACAGCTGGTCGCCTCTTCCGGCGAATCTTCTAGCGCCAGCTATACTGCCAAAGGTGCGGTGCCGGCCACGGGCGGCACAGTCGCGGAGTCGAGCTCCTACACCCACTATTCTGGTGATGCTGCCGGCTATATCATGCAGCCCGCTGCGCAGCGTGATACGGACTCGGACGGCCTACTGGATAGCTATGAGCAAACTATCATTGATGCCGATTTGGGAGATGCAATCGATAGTCTGGATGACGTTCTGCCCGGTGATGATTTTGATGGGGATGGACGCACGAACCTTCAGGAACAGAATGAAGAAACCGATCCAATTGATGCAGATAGCTACCGCACACCGCCGCCAGTGTCGCTGGCGGGCAAGACGTATCAGTTTAGTATCGATGGCGGCTATACATGGACGGTTCCCTTGGAACTGGTGTTTGGTAGTGCGACCTACGACGAAGGGTTCGCCGGTAGCCTACTAGATGCCGATCAGCCGTATACGTATGCCAATGGCGTGGTGACCACTGATGGAGGCGACGAGCTTCGTTTAACTTTTACCTCGGCGACTTCGGGTAGCTTCGAATCCTGGGATTTGGATGAAGACGGATTTTATCTAGAGGAGGCGGGAACCTTCAACCTAGTAACGCCGAGCTTGGTGTTGAAGAACGATTGGCAGCGCTCGGAGACAATGAACTCGCCGCTGTCGACGAACTATTGGAATAGTGGGCTTCGTGGCATCGATTCCCTAGAGTATAACGATGGAGAATTGAACTTCGTTATTGGGGATGGTGGTTATGCGGTTGCAAATCAGGGTGAGCTAGAGGTCAAATATGGACGGACCCTACCGATGGATGAAAATTGGCAGGTGGTATTGGATGATATCTTCGTATCGGATTCAGTCGAGCTGTTTGAGATCAAGCTTGAGGTGGAGCTGCCAGGCACGGATTTTGAATGCGGGCTCAAGTTTGGGACTGATAGTTCTGCGGATTATGGCAACGAAACTGGTGCAGCTCATGTTGGTGTAGGTATTGAGTACTATGGTTTAGAGAAGGACGCGTTTGTAGACAACTCGAACGATGCCAGGATTGGTAATAGCCTGAATTTACGTGTAGTGCATTTAGCTATTAGCCGTGAATTGGTTTTTGAGTACCAACCAGAGGGTGCCAGCGGTTGGACTGAGCTAGCACGTCTGAATCTTGCGAATGGAGGTTTTACTGGAAGCAACGCTCGTGATGGAGGGTTCAGTGGTGAATTAGTCAACGCCACACAGCGCATGGCTTTTGGTGTTCAAGTTGAGGCAGGGCAAGCTATTGAAATCGGCGACCTGACTATCGGAGGTATCGAGATCGGCAGCTATACACCGTCAGAGACCACATGGTATGCGGGCGCATCGTATGTGTCGGACGGTTGGCGTTACTTTGGCTGGTTCAAGGGCTTCAAGCCTGCGGGAGCGAACTGGATCTACCACGGGCGCCATGGCTGGCTGTACACTCTGGGCGCGGACACCAGCAGCCTCTTCCTCTGGGACGTGGCGCTGGGGCGCTGGATGTTCACTAATGAGGCCGCCTACCCGTGGATCTATGCTTACGGTCCAGACGGAGGCTGGGTCTTCTTCTTCGAGGGCGGCCGTCCAGGTTCGCGCTACTTCAAGCGTGGTGATACGGGGCAGACCCTCTCGGAGCAGCAGTTGCGGATGGCTCCCTAAAGTGGCAGTGCAGTGACCTGACTTGTGGATCACGATAGCTACAGAGGTATAACAATACAAAATGGGTCGTAGATCTAGTCTCTGGAGAGTGGGAATTGTTCGGCGGCTCCGATTAATCCAAGTCGAACTGCCCATGCAGCAAGGCAAAGGGTTCTACCGTTTTGCAATGCCACAGGAGTGAGCGAAGCACCAGCAGATATTCATGAAGGCCCGTTTAGAGGTTTTTAGGCGCCCTAGTGAGCCTGCTACTGACCGCAAACGTAACACTGTATTAAGCCACAAAAGCCGCCCTATTGAGAGGTGACTTGATTGATTTAGACTGACGACCTGCTTACGAGAACGGGCAGACCTGAACACCGTCGTCTAGGCAGGTCGCCTCAGGGTATTGGTAGGCATCCTCGCCTGACGCATCTGCAAGGATGTCGTAGATCATGCATCCTGCTTGGGCATAATTACCCGCCTGCGTGGAACGCGGCTACCAGATGATTTACTTTCGGATGGGTATCCGCTTGCGGATAATCAAGGGACTGTAGCTGGCAGTCAGCAAGGTGAGTTGTTCGGCGCGGCCATTTTTGGTGACTGTAATCCGCATGTCAGCGAGGTCGAAGTTGCGCACGCTGATGCCACTTTCGGCGCTGTTTTCTGCAATCCAATAGCCACGATTGAGCTTTTTGTTAAATAGGCTGAACTCGTAGACACCATTCATCTGAACGATACCGCGAAATTCAAGTTCCCGTGAAAGTGGGCCATTGACTACTGGTGGTGGTGGTGGTGGCGGAGTATAGTCGAAAGGTAAGAACGGGTTGTTGGACTCGAGCTTGGAGTTGGCCGCTGAGAGAGATGCGACCAACGTTAAGCAGGCCAGTGCGATCAACGATACTTTGCTGGCTGTTGCGGCATACTTCTGGAGTAGGTGGCTCATCTGTAAATAATACTGTGTTTAAGACGGAGGGTTTAGCGATCACAAAATTCATCTGGTCGATTTTTGGTGAGTAAGCGAAGCGCCTGTCAGCATGCAGTTAGACAGGTGTCTAGCAGCACCTACTAACGCTGCTATTCTAAGTGCGTGGCTTTTTGAGTTGCAAAAATACTATCACTCGAAAGTGTACACCAAATGAGGCATTTAATCGTCTTTCTATCGATCACACTATTAGGCAATGCGGGTGCTGAAACCTTTGGTCTGTATACCTATACGATCAATGCCGACAACGTATCGGTGACGATTACGAATTATCCGACTAATGAAATTGGCGCCAGGCTGATTCCAGCTACTATTGACGGGTTCCGCGTCACCAGCATTGGGGATCAAACGCTTTGCTTAACGCACGTGGTTTCTGCCTCAGATAGGTTGACAACTATGTTGTTTGATTTTTTTGTTCCTAGAGTTTCTTCTTTTTAATTTTTTGCTCATGAAAAAATTACTCTTCGCCGCTCAAATAGTTCTCTTACCCCTTCATTTAATAGCTTCAAATCAGATATTTGAGGCAGGCTCTATGGTTCGCTTAGCGGAGACATCAGCTGGTATAAATGAAGCGTATTGGCTATTTGATTCGAGTAATCACTTCTTTGGGCACTACCCCCCCCAAGCAGCAGCGGCAGCAGGTTATTCTTCCTACTTTGAGGCAGGTTCCTATATATTAAACGATTTGGATAACAATCAGTTCTTGGCACAGCTTGCAAGCACAGCATATGCAACGGAAGGCTATGATGGTGCAACAGTATCCGCTTCGCGCACTGCGACAGTTACACTGACTTCACCCTTTTCGGCGACTTTCTCAGGAGCACTCACGGCGTCTGGAGTCACAGCATCTTTTAATGGTAATTTGACAATTTATCCAGCCCAAGACTATGCGCCAGAAGTACTGCCCACTGGATCTGTGTGGGTTACCAATAATGCATACTATTATTCAGCGACTTATTCCGGCCCTACGCCGCAGCAAAGCACTACGATACAAAGTAGTAACTCCTTGCAGCGGTATGATCCCGAATACGCTGAGACGTACACTGCAAGCTACACCTACACAAAGCTAGGGCCGAATTTGGGGCGTATCTCGATCTCTGCTCCTGCAAATTATTACACTGCTAACATAAATCTCTTCTTTAGATCACCCTCAGAGGTTTACTTCTACGGGAACTCAACGGATTATTATGGTAGTTACACTGATTGGGGAGCCATATCTGTTAGCTATCCCACCAGTTACAGCCCACCGGCGATTCTCCCCGCACCTGCTGCTCTACCACAGAATCAGATTCTTCAGATTACAGGCACGAATTCTGACCTGAGTCTTAATCTAGCGGAGCTCGCTTGGACAGATGCGAGTGGCGGTAGTGGTTCCTTTGCCTACAGTTATGCAGTGCAGTCGGGAGGAGTTGCGGGCCTCACGCTTAATCGCAGCGGTCAGAATGCCCCGAATAATGCTGAGCATTTTGCGCTTCGCTTCACAGATGACGGAGTGGGTGAGGTAGCTCATAGCAGTTTGGATGGTAGCCAGAGCTTTAATCTAGTCGATGCACCGCCAGAGACCACATGGTATGCGGGCGCATCGTATGTGTCGGACGGTTGGCGTTACTTTGGCTGGTTCAAGGGCTTCAAGCCTGCGGGAGCGAACTGGATCTACCACGGGCGCCATGGTTGGC
>Ga0255783_10003215_pt1 | contig 15705 bp, 14 predicted proteins | sample 011ome_22_FD_179981 | JGI IMG/M metagenome (GOLD analysis project Ga0255783, IMG submission 179981) | Coastal salt marsh microbial communities from the Groves Creek Marsh, Skidaway Island, Georgia - 011507BT metaG (version 2) | ecosystem: Environmental > Aquatic > Marine > Intertidal zone >... | reverse complement strand
CACGGTCATAATCTGATGTTGATTCTTCAGCCTGTGCGCGTATCTGGTTACAACGAGCTTCAATTTCAGTCTTTGCACCACCACCATCAACGATGGTTGTTTCATCCTTGGTGATCTCAACACGCTTGGCAGAACCAAGCATTTCAAGGGTCAGGCTATCAAGCGAAATGCCAACTTCTTCAGATACAACAGTGCCGTTTGTCAAAATGGCAATATCTTCAAGCATGGCTTTGCGGCGGTCGCCAAAACCAGGGGCCTTAACAGCAGCGACTTTCAGGCCACCACGAAGACGGTTCACAACCAGAGTTGCCAAGGCTTCGCCTTCGATATCTTCGGCGATGATCAACAATGGACGGCCTGACTGAACAACCTTTTCCAGAATTGGCAGCATATCCTGAAGATTTGACAGTTTCTTCTCGTGAAGAAGGATATATGGCTCTTCCAAAGTTGCGCGCATCTTTTCGGCATCAGTCACAAAGTAAGGTGACAAATAACCGCGGTCAAACTGCATGCCTTCAACAACTTCAAGCTCGGTGGCGAGGCTTTTGGCTTCTTCAACCGTGATAACGCCTTCATTGCCAACACGCTCCATGGCCTCGGCAATCATCTTGCCGATTTCTTCTTCGCCATTTGCTGAGATGGTTCCAACCTGCGCCACTTCGTCAGATGTTGAGATTTTCTGTGAGCGTGATACCAGTGAAGCAACAACAGCTTCGACAGCCATGTCAATGCCGCGTTTCAGATCCATTGGGTTCATGCCAGAGGCAACAGCTTTTGATCCCTCCTGCGCAATACACTGTGCAAGAACAGTTGCTGTTGTGGTGCCGTCACCAGCAACGTCATTTGCTTTTGACGCCACTTCACGAACCATCTGTGCGCCCATGTTCTGGAACTTGTCTTTCAGCTCGATATCTTTGGCGACAGTCACACCGTCTTTGGTGATGCGCGGTGCGCCAAATGATTTTTCGAGGACAACGTTACGACCCTTTGGGCCAAGCGTTACTTTAACAGCATTGGCCAGAATATCGACGCCCTCAAGCATCCGTGTTCTGGCATCTGAGCCGAATTTGACTTCTTTAGCAGCCATTTTTCAATCTTCCTTTGTTTGAATTTCGGGGAACCTTTGGCGGTCTATTGAATCACACCCATGATGTCAGACTCCTTCATGATCAGATATTCCTGACCATCGATCTTGACTTCGGTGCCTGACCATTTGCCGAATAGAACAAGATCGCCAGCTTTAACGTCAAGCGGCTGTATCTTGCCAGTTTCGTCACGCGCGCCAGCTCCAGCGGCAATTACTTTGCCTTCCATCGGCTTTTCTTTTGCGGTGTCAGGAATGATGATTCCACCAGCAGTTTTCTGCTCTGATTCTGTGCGCTGCACAACAACGCGGTCGTGAAGAGGCCTGAATTTCATGCCCTATTTCTCCTCCATAAAAAAGTCTGTTACCTATCGTTTAGCACTCACCGAATGAGAGTGCCAAATCGTCGCTAGTGGTAATTGGGATATTGGCGCTGATTTGTCAAGGGATGGGCAGGAAAATAATGAGAAAAACCGAACAGGTTACGGCGAAGACCCAAAACCGCAGACCGGATGCCATCATGGGTTCAAATAATGACTCATAAGGTCATTGATCAAGGCGGCTATGGCGGCTATCAGGCATGGTCTGAAAATGGATTTGAATAAAGCGGCGCGGCCTTTCGCAAAAGCCGCAGTTTGGCAGCCAATCCAGAAGCGTCACCAATCATCGATGGCGGGGTTTGGTGCAGATCCAGAAAAATTGGAAATTGCGATAACATCATCAATCCTTTGCAAGGCTTATCTGAAAGACATATGAGGGGCACCATTAGTCAGAACAAAAGCGTCAAACCCCATTCACAATTCCAAAATTAGGTATTTTTTTAATTTCAAAGCATATTTTGGATGAAAAGAAATTTAATTTCCACATTGTTTACTTATTGCAATTTATTTCTTTTCACGACATTTCTGGCAAAAGTTGATCGCATCGGGCTTTGGGTTTGATCATTGGTTGCCAGCGCCCCCTGCGGCAATGCGCCAATTTGCAGCTCCCTTGCGGCTTGATATAAAAACTACCATATCAACTAACGTCCATTCATTTTCAGATTGGTTCCATGACCCACGCATCACCCCACTGGATCTCGCGCAATGCCAGCCCCCACAACGACCAGCTGGTCACCAAATGGCTTTTTGGTATGGCCTTACTTGTGGCCATTATGGTAGTGATTGGCGGCGTGACACGGCTAACCGGATCCGGTCTTTCAATGGTGGAATGGCGCCCCTTGATCGGAACCTTGCCACCATTGAGTGTCGCTGAGTGGGATCGGGTCTATCAGCTGTATCAGGCATCGCCCGAATATCAGCAATTGAATTTCGGCATGTCGTTTGCCGCATTTAAGAATATTTTCTTTTGGGAATATTTTCACCGGCTTTGGGGTCGGTTGCTAGGCCTTGCTTTTGGCCTGCCATTTTTGATTTTTGCGATCAGCGGGCGGGTGCCGCAAGGGTTTGGATTGAGGCTTACTTTATTATTATGCCTTGGCGGATTTCAGGGCGTTGTTGGCTGGTGGATGGTAAAATCCGGCCTGACCGAACAGGCCAGCGTTTCGCAATATCGGCTGGCCTCGCATCTTGCTGTTGCGCTGGTGATTTTCAGCCTTCTAATCTGGACGGGTTTTGATCTTCGTAATGGCCGCGCCAAATCGCCAAAAGGTCATGGCATGGCAAGTCTGGCCTTGGTTGGCATCACCATTCTTGCCGGTGCGCTTGTTGCGGGCATGGATGCCGGATTGCTCTATAATCACTATCCGCTAATGGGCAATGGGCTTGTACCAGTCGAATATGGTGAGGCAGGGTGGCTTGATCCATTTGAAAACCCAGCTTCGGCACAATTCCATCACCGCTGGATCGCCGCCGTGACCTTTGGCGCGGTGGTTGTGTTGGCGCTAAAAGCGCGCCGGCGTGGCTTGCATCTGCGGGGCAATCTGGTGCTTGGCGCGATTGTGGCGCAATTCATCCTTGGCATTGTCACTCTTCTTCATGGCGTGCCGGTCGCTCTTGGCGGCATGCATCAAGCGGGCGCCGTGGTGCTTCTTGGCTGCTTACTCGCGCTTTTGCATGGCGAATCACGTCACCGGCAAACCATCTTAGTGCGCCAAGCTAGTCCTTTTTCTTGATCTGTGGCACGCGCCGGATATGCAGTTCGGCAAGCGCCGTTTCGTCAACTTCAGAAGGGGCTGCCATCATCAAATCTTCGGCCTTGCCATTCATCGGGAACAGAATAACCTCACGGATATTCGGCTCGTCGGCAATCAGCATCACCATCCGGTCAATACCGGGCGCAATACCGCCATGCGGCGGCGCGCCAAAGCGGAATGCGTTGATCATCGCTGGAAATTTTTCATCAACCGTGCTGTTTGGATAGCCAGCGATTTCAAAGGCTTTATACATCACTTCGGGAAGATGATTCCGGATCGCACCAGATGATAATTCCACACCATTACAAACAAGATCATATTGCCAAGCTTTGATGGTTAGCGGGTCTTGTTCTTCAAGTGCTTTCATGCCGCCTTGTGGCATTGAAAAGGGATTGTGCGAGAAATCAATCTTGCCGGTAACCGGATCAGCTTCGAACATTGGGAAATCGACAATCCATGCAAAGCGGAACAGGTTTTTATCGATCAAATCCTGATCTTGGCCAATTTTTACGCGGGCGCGTCCGGCAAGGCTGGCCGCTTCATCCGCAGGCGCACAGGCGAAAAACACCGCATCACCATCGCCAACACCCGTTGCAATACGGATCGCTTCGGCCTTTTCAGCACCAAGCGCTTTGGCGACGGGGCCGCGCGCCTCGCCTTCACCATAGATAATATAGCCCATTCCCGGTGCACCTTCGCCTTGCGCCCAGCTATTCATCCGGTCGGCGATCGCACGGCTTCCACATTTTGGTCCCGGAACTGCTCGCACAACCGCGCCTTTTTCAATATTCTTGGCAAAGATTGAAAAATCTGATCCGCGGAAAATATCGGTAACATCGCTAATTTCAAACGGAACCCGCAGATCCGGCTTGTCATTGCCATATTTCAGCATCGAATCCGCAAATGGAATATGCACAAAATCCGTATCGACAATTTTGTCAGAAAATTCTTCAAAAACGCCCTTGATCACCGGCTCAACAGCGGCAAAAACATCCTGTTGTTCAACAAAGCTCATCTCAAGATCAAGCTGATAGAATTCGCCCGGACTGCGATCAGCGCGGCTATCTTCATCCCGAAAACAAGGGGCAATCTGGAAATAACGGTCAAAGCCGCTAACCATGATCAGCTGTTTAAATTGCTGCGGTGCCTGCGGCAAAGCATAGAATTTACCCGGGTGAAGGCGGGCAGGCACCAGAAAATCGCGTGCGCCTTCAGGCGATGAAGCGGTCAGAATTGGTGTTTGGAATTCAGTGAAATCCTGCGCCACCATGCGGGCACGGATCGATTGAATGATTTTGGCACGCAACATGATATTGGCATGTGGGCGCGCGCGCCGAAGATCAAGATAGCGATAGCGAAGCCGTGTTTCCTCCCCTGCATCTTCATCTGAATTGACCTGTAATGGCAATGTGTCGGCCGCCGATTGCACTTCAAATGCTTCGATGCGAACTTCAATCTGGCCGGTTGGCAATGATGCGTTGATTGTCTCGTCACTGCGCTTTAGAACAGTGCCGGTAACGGTAACCACTGACTCAAGCCGCGTGGCCTCGACAAGCGCAAAGCTGGCATCGGATGAATCGACAACACATTGGGTCAGGCCGTAATGGTCACGAAGATCAACAAAGACAAGCTGGCCATGATCGCGTTTGCGGTTAATCCAGCCAGATAATTTTACCTGCTTGCCAACATTGGCTTCGGTCAATTCGACGCAATTATGGGATCGGTAGGCATGCATGATCTTAGGCTCCGTTAAGAATGACCAGCGAATGGCCAATAAACTGCGATAATCGGATCAATCGCCGCTTTAAAAGCGGCCATCAAAAACGCGGCGAGTATGCAAAGATTGCGGCATTGACGCAACCAGCTTTCGGTTCACATTTCCTTTATTCAGGGTCGTGCGTCAGTTTTATGACGAACGGCGACGCCCACGCCGACCGCGCCGGTTATCACCATCAGCATTATTAACATTCACATCAGCCCATGCCGTGCCAAGCGCCGCGGTCATGGCCGCGTCGTCAAATGGCCGTTTTGGGGTGGCTGCCAGCGCGGTGGTCATTGCAGCAACATGCGCTGGGCTCGTGCCGCAACAGCCGCCAATGATTTTCGCACCCATATCGCGCGCAAACAGCGCATAATCAGCCATTAATTCAGGGGTTCCATGATAATGGATTGCACCCTCAACATAGGCAGGGATGCCGCAATTACCCTTGGCCACCACGGGCACATCACCCGATTGCGCCAAAATACCGCTTACCGAATGCAGCAATTCAGCCGGTCCAATGCCGCAATTGGCACCAATAAAGCTGGCACCTGCGGTGGTGGCAAAATCGGCAAAATCAGCTGGCATCACCCCCATCATTGACCGGCTGGCCGTATCAAATGTCATGGTGACACAAATTGGCAAGGCAGTGGGTTTTGCCGCTTCGATCGCAGCGGCCACTTCTTCATTTGACGACATGGTTTCAATCCATAAAACGTCAACTCCACCCTCGGCAAGCGCTTCGGCCTGTTCGGCAAAACCGGCAACAGCGGCGCTGTGCGTTAATTTGCCAAGCGGCTCAAACAGCTCTCCCGTTGGCCCTATTGATCCAGCAACGATGGCGCGTTTTCCGCTATTGGCAAAATAATTCTCGACCACTTTACGGGCTAATTGCGCCGCGGCAATATTAAGCTCGCGAACACGGTCTTGTGATTCATGAAGTTTTAGCCTAAATCCGGTGCCACCAAAGCTGTTGGTCAGGATCAAATCTGATCCGGCTTCAAGAAAACTGCGATGAAGCCATAAAATATCATCCGGACGTTCGACCGACCATAATTCGGGTGGATATCCAGTTTCGAGACCGCGCCCAAACAGGTTGGTTCCGGTGGCACCATCGGCAACACACCAGCCTTGTTGGTCAATCAGATCGGATAAAATATTACTCATTGCTTTTGGGTTCCTTGCCACTCGGTGCGACGGCCATTATCCGGCCACTACCCCTCCATCACATCATCTATGACAGGCTAGACTCTAAGACTTTTCAAATTACGCCGTGAAGGGCGCCGTGCAACGCCTGTTGCCTTTGCCCGCCGATCGCAAAGAATATCCAGCAAAACCAGCTGATCATCTTGACCCATGCTTTGCCATGCGGCAATTTCGGCGCGCGTTCGATAACAGCCAAGACAAACCCCGTCCTGCGGATCCATCTGACAGATCGACACACAAGGAGATGGCAGTTTGGTTACAGCAGGTTTGTCAGAAGAGGCCATATCGGTCGTTAACCTATTGGTTTCAGGCGGCGCGGCTTTCGGATTCAGCGGTCGCCATCACGCCATTCAGGGCTGATAGCTCATCAAGCTGTTCCGATGTTGCCAATACTGTCACAAGATTACGGTCAATAACAGGGGTAGAATCATCACCTCCAGCTTTTGTCCTCTCGGCAGCTTCATCGATTAATGACAATAGCGAAACTGCGTCGCCTTGAAGCAGAACAGGCATATCTTCGCGCAGGAACGCACGCAAAAAACGTTTGGCGTGAACTTCATTTTTCAAGCTTGCGACATGGCGGTTGCCAGTCGGTACGATCAGCGCATCATAATCAATCGCAAGCGCTGTCGATAAGGTGGCATCAGCCGGATAGGACATGCCCCAGCCAGTGCCATTCCATGCATTTGTTAATCCAGCTTCCCGAGAAACAATTCTTAATTTCGCACCAGCATTCATCATGGCGCGTTGGATGGCGATAAAGCCGGCCTCATCAAAACCGCTTGCCACCATAATGGCGATTGTTTTTCCTGAGAGATTGGATAGCTTCATAAGAACACTCCTTAACGGTTGAATTAGGGTCTCTCGCATTGACGTTTGCGAAGACGGTTACGCTGGCTAGCACCAACCGGTCCGCCGGTCGCGCTTACCGCGTAAAAATCGGGATTGGGCCAGCGTATACATGGCTTTGCCAATTTGTTCAAGCTTTACTCACCATCGATTTGCTCAAAGCGGGTCACAAAACCCAAATCATGTACAAAGTTTTTCTTTAATTTAGATATTTGCGCATTTGCAGCACCGTTCAAAAGGCTTAGAGAAGGGCATCGAATCACTATCTGGCGTGTTTTGAAAAGGACTGTTTTGCTGTTTTCCGCATTTTTTAAATGGAGATGAATAAGATGTGTGATCTCGAAAACTGTTACACACATGATCTGTCGCGACCATCGGTATCACCAACTGACCGGCGGTTGTTTCTTGCCGGTGCGATGGCGCTACCAATTGCCAAGATTCTTGCCAATGTTGACCTTGCCGAGGCGCAAGCCACAAAGGGTGTTTCCATCAATCAATCAACCGCAGATGGCCGCACAGTCAGCGCCTATTCTGCTGGGGCTGATAAAAAGGACGCACCAGTGGTGATTTTGATCCATGAATGGTGGGGTTTGAATGACAGTATCAAAACCATGGCTGAAAATATCCGTTCCAAGGGATTTCATGCGATTGCCATTGACCTGTTTAACGGGTCGGTTGCCAGCAATCGTGACGAACCCAAAATCCAAACCAAAGCTGTTAAGGCTAGCGAAGCCAATGCAACGATTGCCGCATGGGTTGATTGGGCCAAGGCCAATGGCAATGGCAAAGTTGCCACGTTTGGCTGGTGTTTTGGGGGTGGGTGGAGCCTGTCAGCCGCATTAAATACCAAGCTCGATGCCGCGGTGATTTATTATGGACGTGTTACCGTCAATGCTGGCAGTCTGCAAAAACTGAATGCACCGCTTCTTGGTCATTTTGGCATTTTGGATAAATCGATCAATCCAGAGATGGTCGGCGCTTTTCAAAAAAACCTTGCCCAAGCTGGCAAAAGCGATTTGATAACAACGCATCGGTATACTGCAGGTCATGCCTTTGCCAACCCGATTGGCGGCCGCTATGACGAGGATGATGCCGCGCTTGCATGGGCGAGAACGCACACGTTCTTGGTGGCGCACCTGCAGTAGGCAGCCACAAAAGGCGGATGGCTTAGGGTCGAGGAGGAGAAATCTGCCTGAAAAAATCTGGCCAGAATAGATTTGAAAGCCCTTCAAACCAAAACAGCCCCGCTTGGCAAAGCGCGGCTGTTGATTAATTTGGCTCATTGACCGACTGGCATAAGCCAAGGCCCGTGCCAACCACATCAGATGGGCGGCAATGGTTTAAAGCTTGCTATGGCTGCCATCGCAAAGCGGAGCTTTTGCCGATGCTTTACACCCACAGAAAAACATCTTTTTGGTTGCGTCAGCGGTAATTTTTACCGGCGCAATACCTGTATCTTTGTGGCTGCCATCGCAAAAAGGCTGTTTGGCACTTTTGCCACAAGCGCACCAGAAATAGGTTTTGCCTTCTTCAACTTCGATTGGCATTGGTGACTTTTGAAAAATAACAGGATTGGTCATGGAAATAATCCTTTTGTTGGGGTTATGAAAACCTGCCTTTGCCACGGCATTTGCCAATAAAAAACGCCAAATCAGCCGAAAAAACCGTAGAAAGAATGGAGTAGGCAACGAAGTTCGAACCCGCGACCCCAAGCTTGGGAAGCTCGTGCTCTACCAACTCAGCTACATCAGCTTTAGAGCTGTACAATAAGAGTTTGCGATGGCTGATAGCAAGTCCAAAAACAGCGCTTGCCGTTTTGGCGACCGGCTCGCGGGCCAATATTGTTTTCTTCCGGTTCAGCTGTCTTGCGCATGGCATATCCGGCAGCGGCACCTCCATGCGGCAGATGAGGTGCATGCGGTCCGCTGCTGCGCTTCCATTATAAAGCTGTCGGATTAATGTAAGGTTAATTTTAGCGCGTCAACGCGATAATTCAGCCGAGTAAATATGAATTCAAAATATTGATTACATGATAAAAAACCCTAATCTTTTAAACTTTTTAAGTCGACCCAAAACACGTCAAGATAGCCCCTGCAATTAATAATTAAAATATATGTCATCATCATGAAAGCAGGGCCTACCCCCACCAAAAAAGTGCCGGTGGCATAATAAGACATCAAGCCGGGTTTTTTACCGCATTCTATCACCGTCAGCAGAAAATCTGATAAAAGTGCTGTCTGGATGGTTAGCGCTAGAAAAGCAACCACCACAATTAGTGACAAGATTCTTTTTCGCTCACAAAACCAGGCTTTTCGCTCATCAAAATTAACATAGACACGTAGAAGAAAGGCTTCGTAATCCGGATATAACCGCCAATATCGCCGACAATTAAGCAATGCCCAAAGCAGGTAAATTATCGCCATAATGAGTTGCGGGACAATAAAATAGATGTAGGCGGCACGGGGTAAGGTGGTGCCAACATTATTCAATTGTTCCTGTGTTACCGCCAAAACGCCAAAAATACTATGTGGTAGGATATCGGCAATCCAATTTGTGACGAAAAAGGCATGCTAGTGAGGCGGCCAGAACATGACTAGAAAATAGACCACCGATACAAATACCGCGTGCCCGTAGATCGCAAATGTCACTAGACTTGACCCCAGCCACTTATGCCAAAACATTGCTTTGCGCTAATTGGCGGGTAAAGTTTTTAGCGAGGGCGGGCCACCCTTGCGCTTGATCAAATGCACCGTTGGTGTTTTTTTGAAAAGACGAAACCGAATAATACCATCTCTTTGGTTAGGTATAATCTATCATGGTTAAATAAATTTTTGATTAACGGTGCGCGTTCAGGCCTTGGATCAATAATTTGGGCTACGTGCGTAACGCGTGATTTGCCAGTTGATTGTTTCTGACGGTTTCTGCCAATTAAAGTTGCATTTTGGGACTGTTTTCGTCATATACTGAGGCAGCGGCCTAGTCGATTGGCAGCGGCAGTTTCACAATGGTTTGGCAAGACACATGATGACTCCTTATGACACCGGCGAGACCAAAGACGCATCTGAGATAAATGATGCCTCAGCCGACCGGTCAGTAATTGAAAAACCAAGCCAGCAGGAAGCCGAGGCGGCAATTGGCGTTCTATTGCGCTGGATTGGCGAAAACCCCGCCCGTGAAGGGCTTGCCGGAACACCAGGACGGGTTGTTCGCGCCTGGTCAGAATTCTGCAGCGGCTATGACGAAGATCCGGCAAAGATGCTGGCGCGCACCTTTGAAGAAGTCGAAGGCTATGACGATATGGTAATGCTTCGCAATATCCGGCTGGAAAGCCATTGCGAACATCATTTGGTGCCTATTTTGGGTGTTGCCCATATTGCCTATATGCCCGACCGACGCGTCGTTGGCATTTCCAAATTAGCGCGGGTTCTTGATGGTTTTGCCCACCGCCTGCAAACACAAGAAACCCTGACCGCGCAGGTGGCCGATTGCATCCAGAAAGTTTTGCAGCCAAAAGGCGTTGCCGTGCTGGTCGAAGCGCAGCATCAATGCATGACAACACGCGGCGTTCGCAAGCCCGATGTGTCGATGATCACCACAAGATTTACCGGAGTGTTTAAACAGGATGAAGCCCTTAGCCGGCGCTTTATTGATCAAACATAACTAGGCTAGTGATAAGGCACCAACGCATAAGCCGCCAATTGTAACCGCAACCGGATCATCATGCAGCTTTCACCTGTGCTAAATATTTTAGGACTTCTGGCGACCATCTTGGCAGCGGCAATGCTGATTCCAATGGGGGTTGATCTTTATGCCGGATCTGATGATTGGCAGGTTTTTGCATTATCGGCGTTATTGACCGGCTTTGTTGGCGTGTCTGTATGGCTTGCAACGAACCAGCGTGACGCGCTTGATCTTGGGCTTCGGCAGGCGTTTTTGCTGACCAACGGCTCATGGGTGATGATCGGCATTTTTGGCGCTTTGCCCTTTATGTTCAGCGAACTTGATCTTAGCTTCACCGACTCGGTTTTTGAATCGGTTTCAGGGATCACCACAACCGGATCAACCATCCTTGTTGAAATCGAACAGGCATCCCACGGAATTTTGATCTGGCGTGCCTTGCTTCAATGGCTTGGCGGAGTTGGTATTGTTGTTATGGCAATGGCCGTTTTACCAATGCTGTCGGTTGGTGGCATGCAGCTATTTCGTACCGAATCCTATGAACGGGATGGAAATGTTGTGCCGCGGGCAACCCAGCTTGCTGGCGGTATCGGCCTTGTCTACACCGGACTAACCGCGCTTTGGGCGGTGATGCTGGGGCTGGCGGGCATGGATATCTTCGATGCTGTCGCACATTCAATGACAACCCTTGCCACTGGCGGCTATTCAACCCGCACCGCGTCGATTGGGGCGTTTGATTCGGTTGCTGTCGAATGGATTATCATCACGGGCATGATTGTTGGTAGCCTGCCGTTTGCGCATTATCTGGCAATGGTGCGCGGCGGGTGGCGAAGTTTGCTGAATGATCCGCAAGTGCGCTGGTTCTTAATCCTTGCGGTTGGGCTTGTTCTGCTATTGATCTGGCATTTGATGCAAACCGGCTTGGGGTTTGGCGAAGCGTTACGCCAAGCCAGCTTTAACGGCGTTTCGATCATGACCGGCACAGGATATGTGAGCGCCAATTTTTCGGCATGGGGCGGGTTTGCAACAACAATCCTGCTGATCGTTATGTTCATTGGCGGCTGTGGCGGGTCAACCACTTGCGGTATCAAAGTGTTCCGCCTTCAGGTTCTTGCCAGTACCGCCAAGGTGCAGATCAGTCGCTTGCTGCGCCCGCATGCGGTGGTGCTTGCCTATTACAATAAACGGCCCGTTTCGGTCGAGGTCATGGATTCGGTGATGGGGTTTTTCTATCTCTTTATTCTTGGCTTTGCGCTGATCGCCATCATGCTTGGCATGGCCGGTCTTGATTTTGTCACGGCGCTATCAGGTGCCGCAACGTCGATCAGTAATGTTGGCCCGGGTCTTGGCGAAGTGATTGGCGCTGATGGCAATTTTTCGACACTTCCCGATAGCGCAAAATGGGTCATGTCCTTTGCCATGCTTTTGGGACGGCTGGAAATCTTTACCGTTCTGGTGATGCTCAATCCGGCCTTTTGGCAGCGCTAGATATCGCGCCAGAACACTTAGGGCAGAATAATCCGGTCAATGGTTGCCAATTCCTTTCGGGTTTGGCTGTCCAACCGGACAAGCGCGCCCTTCATCGCTTCATTAACCACCTTCCTAACTTCATTTGCTGTAGCTGACTCACGAATTGTAATTGAATGTGCAGCGCTTAGGTCGGCCAATGCTTGTGTGCCGCCAACGGGCTGAAGCCACATGATTTTGGCTTTGATTTCAGCGGTGACTTTGCGACTTTGCTGATCCGTGAGCAAACCGTTAATCCCAACCTTGGCAGGTAAATCAGTCAGCGTCACAGCAGCTTGTTTTATGTCGAAAATAATTTCGCCACTGCCACCAGCAGGGCGAAGCACATGTGATGCCCAATCGGCCAGAATGGTGCTTGGCAACGGGCTTACCCGATGCCCGATATAAGGATTGGCAACCGGCATTTGCCAATTATCAATGATTTCAAGATGGCGGGCATTAAGGTTTAGCGGTTGGTAAGCATCAGCCGCAAAAATCTGCGGCGGCGGCGTTGCTGTTCCTGTTTTGCAGGCGGCAAGAAGCCCACCGGCCAGAACCAACGCCAAGACTGTCATCATTTTTGATCGAAACATCGTCAAAGCCCTTTTTCTATCACGATTGAACTGGCACTCTGATCATAGCTTGTCAAGCATCTTTGAGGTTTTTGAAATGCGTTTTGATCAAGTTGCAATTTCGCAACTATGCCGTAATTTTGGGAACAGCGCTATCAATGTCTTGCCAGCATTGGCGCAAAATTAAAGGCGCGGAATCGTATCCTTATGATAGGTGCGATGCGTTTTGCAAAATTCACAAGTGACCGTCAGATTACCATCATGGTCAGCCATGTCATCAATGTCATCTGGTGCTAATTTTTGAAGCATTGATTCGATCTTTTCGACATTGCAGCGGCATTGATCAAGCACTGGGCGCGCAGGCGCACTGTGCGGTGCCATGCTGTTAAACAGGCGGAAAATAATATCTTCTGGCGATAAGGCCGGATCAAGCAATTCACCGCGGGTGATCGAGCCAAGCAGGGTTTTCGCCGTGTGCCATGCATCATCACTGACGGCACGAGCCTGTTCATTGGTTTTTGGCTTGCCAGCATCATCATCCTTGCCACCATCACTCTTGCCGCCATAAGCTGCAATCCGCTGCAACATCAAGGCCACCGACTGCCAGCCATCTGCCCCATGTTCGGCCGCACAAACAACAATCGTATCGAGCTGTTCTGAATTTTCATACCACGTCGTCGCCGCGTCGCTTAGATGCCGTTCATCCAGTTCGACAATCCCCTGATAACGACCATTGCTGGTGCCGTCATCAACGGTAAAGGCGATATAGCCACTACCCATCAAAGGCCCAAGGCAAACCGAACCCGATGGATCATGTGCCAAAGTCGCCGCTTGAAAACCGGTTGGATTATCCTCCATCGCGGTATAGCCACGAAGATGACCAGCCTCGGTAATATCGGCAAATAGCGTGCGAACCAAACCATCACCTTTGGCCTGAAGCGTGAACACACCATCAAATTTCAAAGTGCTTGATAAACAGGCGGCCAATGCCAAAGCTTCGGCTTGAAGCGTTGCCACAAGTGGCGGGTAATCATGGCGCTCAAGAATGCTATTAGCAGGGCGGCCAACCGACGCCATACGGCCACGAATTAACGCAACATCATCCGAACCGTCAGCAAGATAAAAAGGTAGAATCTGCGCATCGGTCGGTAAATTATCATTCAACATCATTACATCCTAAAACAGCAACTCACATCAGCCGTCGCGGCTGCTCGGGGATTTGCGTCTAATTCCCCGAAACGCACCATGCCAGAATGGCTTTTTGGGCATGAAGCCGGTTTTCAGCTTCGTCAAAGACTGCTGATTGCGGCCCATCAATAACTTCGGCAGTCACTTCCATGCCACGCCATGCTGGCAGACAATGCATGAAAATAGCATCGTCAGCAGCAGCCTCCATCAATTCAGCATTCACCTGAAATGGCGCAAAATCAGCGCGGCGACTGCCCTCATCATTGCCCATTGAAACCCAGACATCGGTCACCACCGTCTGCACCTTGTCAATCGCCAGACCAACCTCGTCGGTAAGGATGATATCGCCGCCATTTGCCCGCGCCCATGCCAATAAATCGGCAGGTGGCGCGTAATTTTGCGGGCCAGCAATACGCAATTGAAAGCCAAAGCGCACCGCCGCCTCGATCCAGCTTACCGCAACATTATTGCCATCACCAAGCCATGCAACGCTTTGTCCGGCAAGTGGGCCATGATATTCGATCATCGTCATCAGATCGGCCATAAGCTGGCAAGGGTGCGAACGCTGGGTCAATGCATTGATCACCGGCACGGTTGCATGTTCAGCAAGGGTGAGCAGCGTTTCATGCTGAAAACAGCGAATCATAATCACATCGACATAGCGCGATAGCACCCGCGCCGTATCTTCAACCGATTCACCACGGCCAAGCTGCAAATCATTTGCCGATAAGATCAATGGCGTGCCGCCAAGCTGGACAACCCCAACTTCGAATGACACGCGGGTTCGCGTTGACGGCTTTTCAAAAATCATCGCAACGGTTTTACCAGCCAATGGGATCGCATGGCCTTCGCCTGATTTTTGCGCTGCCTTCATGCCCAAGCCGTCATCAAGCATCGCTTGCAAAGCGTCAGTCGAAAAATCTTTCAAATCTAGAAAATGCCGCATCGGCGTTATCCCGTTCTTCATTCATATTTGGCAAAAATTATTGCGCTCTATTGATCGTCACGCGGCGCCATTGCGGTCAATGCCGTCACAAGCTTGGCAATCGCCAGATCAATTTCATCACGATGAATGGTCAATGGTGGCAACAGCCGAAGCGTATTATCAGCCGCTGGTACTGTCAGCAGATGGTCATCACGAAGCCGGTTCACAAGCGCGGGTAAATCGACCGAATCATGGAGCCGGATACCGCGCAAAAATCCGCGCCCACGAAGCGCCTCAATCATTGCCGGAAATTGTGTCTGGAGCTGATGAAGCGCCGTATCAAGATAGGCTGCACGTTCACGAACATCAGCCAAAAACCCATCTTCACCAAGAATTTCAAGAACCGCCTTTGCCGCCGCCATGGCTAGCGGATTGCCGCCAAAGGTTGATCCATGCGTCCCGGGTGTCATCGCCGCACCAACCGCCTTGCTGGCAATAACCGCCCCAATCGGAAAGCCGCCAGCAAGCCCCTTGGCAAGCGCAACAATATCAGGCTTGATCCCAGTATCTTCATAGGAAAACAGCCGTCCAGTTCGGCCAATGCCTGCCTGCACCTCATCAGCAATCACCAGCGCGCCAAATTCATCAGCCGCTTCACGCACACCGGCAAGATAGCCATCGGGAACCTGCTTGGCACCGCCTTCGCCCTGTACCGATTCGACCATCACCGCCGCTACATGCGGCCCAAGCGCGGCACGAAGCGCGTTCAAATTGCCAAAAGAAACATGGTCAAATCCAGCTGGC
>Ga0255783_10003201_pt1 | contig 15740 bp, 10 predicted proteins | sample 011ome_22_FD_179981 | JGI IMG/M metagenome (GOLD analysis project Ga0255783, IMG submission 179981) | Coastal salt marsh microbial communities from the Groves Creek Marsh, Skidaway Island, Georgia - 011507BT metaG (version 2) | ecosystem: Environmental > Aquatic > Marine > Intertidal zone >... | reverse complement strand
TATTGTCTTGGGCTAGCGCCTTGACCATGGAGACGGTATGCGCGTTATGAGTTGCGAACTGTGGAAATACGGCGCCAGGCGCACTCAACAGCTTTGCCGCGCAAACTTGGTAGGAAAGGTCGGTGTTGCTCTTTCGGGTAAATACTGGGTAATCGGGCAGTCCCAACTCCTGTGCGTGCTTGATCTCCCTGTCCCAGTACGCGCCCTTTACCAGCCGAACCATCAAACGCCGATCGGTTTCGCTCGCCAAAGCGATAAGCCAGTCACATGTGGCTACCGCCCTTTTCTGATAGGCCTGTAGGACAAATCCCAGACCATCCCAATCAGAGAGATCAGGGTCTCGAGCTAGGGCCTCAAATAGATCAAGGGAAATATCGAGCCGCTCTGACTCCTCGGCATCAATCGTCAAGCTGAGACCGCCTGCTCTTGCCATCGTGGCCAGTTGCTTAACCTGAGGCAGTAGCTCTGACATGACTCGATCGTACTGGCTGAAGGCGTAACGTGGATGTAGCGCAGAGAGTTTGATGGATATCCCGTCCGCGCGAGTGATATCTCCCCCGGCGCTGGCGTCCGCTAGTACACGAATTGCCTCGGCATAGGCATCAAAATAGCGTTGCGCGTCGCTCGCGGTGCGAGCCCCTTCACCCAGCATGTCGAAAGAAAAACGGGTGCCGGGGCTGTTCGCTGCGCGACCTTTACGAATAGCCTCCTTAATTGTGCGCCCCAGCACATACTGGCCTCCCATGATTCTCATGGCCTGTAGAATTGCTCGCCGGACGACAGGTTCTCCCAGTTTTTTTGTCAGGGTTTGTACCCAGGAGCCCGTGTCTTCGGTGGTCTCACTTCCAAGTGCCACCACCCGTCCGGTCAGCATGAGCCCCCAAACAGAGGCATTCACAAAGCGAGATGAGGATGCGCCCTGATGCGATCCCCAGTCTCCCGAGCGGATTTTTTCTGCGATGAGCTGATCAGCCGTCGCCTCATCCGGTACACGGAGCAGGGCCTCGGCCAAGCACATGAGCGCGACACCTTCCTTGTTGGATAGTCCAAACTCTTGCAGGAACGCGTCCAGAGTTCCGGCTTCTTGGCTGCGCTTACGACAACCTTCGACCAGAAGGGTCGCTTGGTCGCTAATAGTGGTTTTTACCTCAGGGTCTAGGTCGCTCTCTTGCAGCAATCGGTTGACCACCTCCGCCTCGTCTGCATGCGTTTGAGCCCGTATATACCGCCTCAGTTCTTCTGCCACGACCGAATGCCTTTTATTAAATATTTAAATCTGAATTATCACCATAATCAGCAGTTTTAATCGCTTATTATGGCTTTTACACAAAATAAAAAATTGGAAAAAGTCAAAATAAAGAACTTTATGCTGTTATAGTTTCCTGCATGAAATTAGACCGCATCGACCGCAAAATTCTTGAGCTTCTGCAGCAGGACGGCCGACTATCAAACGTGAAGCTCGCTGACAAAGTCGGACTGAGTCCTACACCCTGTCTGGATCGTGTTCGTAGGTTGGAGCGCGAGGGATATATTCTGGGGTACGTTGCGCTTGCTGATCCCCACAAGCTTAACGCCTCGACAGTCGCTTTTATTCAGGTGCATCTAACTAACACCAGTACCGCCAATCTCCGTGAATTTTCAGAAGAGATGCGATCGCTTTCAGAAGTTGAGAGCTGTCATATGGTAGCTGGGGGCTTTGATTTTCTATTAAAGATTCGCTGTTCAGATATGCAGGACTACCAAAGGTTTCTAGGCGAGAAACTAGCGATGATCCCTCTGATCGATCAAACACATACTTACGTTGTTATCGAAGAAGTTAAGTCCGAAACAGCAATAGGCCTCACGAACGTGGCATGACTTTGCCCTCTGGTTTCTGAGCACTACCTCGCAGCATTCGCGGCAAGTCGCCACAACTCGTGATAACTCCGAGGATCGACAAAAAACAATCGATTAAAAGAGCCATTTGGAAGTTTGGTAGGACCAGCCAGATTCGAACTGGCGACCTCCATCATGGCAAGGCTTACAGAAGTCACCACAATACGTTGAGACACGAAAAAAACTACAAAAGCGCTTGCTCAGCTTTGGATCTTCAAAGAAACATTCATGTGCAACACCGTCGCAGGAAATAGATATGAGAAACGTTAAAATATACACCTGCTTTAGGTATGTTTTAGTCAGTTCGTTGGTACATTCTGACGTAATCGATTTCCATCCGCTGTGGCCATATGTTTTCGTCCACACCCTGCGCACCGCCCCAGTTACCGCCGACGGCGATATTCAATATTAAGTGAAAGGGGTGGTCATAAGGCCATGACTGCCAGCCGTTTCCCTGATTGTTATAGGTAAACATGAGCGCGTCATTCACAAATATGTCAATTCGCGTGGGGCTCCATTCCATAGCGTAGATCTGAAATTCATTTGCTACGGATTCATTCCACAGTGCACCTTTACGCTGTTCAAAGTTAACCCAGTAATAAGCCTTGTTATGGACAGTTGCCCAGATGTGTCCTTCATCAAAGCCGACATGCTCCATAATGTCGATCTCGCCGGAGTTTGGCCAAGCGTCACAGCCACTTATCCACCCAGTTGATTCTGAACATGTTGTGGCATAGGTAAAGAAATCAGTGGGCATCATCCAGATCGCGGGCCACGTTCCTCGACCAAAAGGTAATTTCGCTCGCACCTCAACACGACCATAGAGTAAGTCGCCCTTACCTCGAGAATGAATTCTGGCCGAGGAATATTCATCTCCCTGATAAAAGTCCCTTCTCGCTTCAATTATTAGATTTCCACCTTCAACCCTTGAGTTTTCTGGTCGCGATGTGTAGCGCTGTAATTCATTATTGACATTGCCCGGTGCCCAGTTTTCATGCGTCCACTTGGTTGGGTCAATTGCGCCGTCAATATCAAATTCATCACTCCATATTAAATCCCAAGATTGTGTAGTTACTGAGTCCCTGATGATCATCCCCGCCACTGAAGCATTTCCTGGGAACTCAAGATTAAGTTCGCCATCGGATACATCGACCTCGCCAAAAGTTAAGTCATAATTTGCGTTTCGCTTGCCATCACGGCTTCCCACAATTTGCACGTCGTCAAACCGGTTGATCCCTTCTATAACTATGTCGAATTGTGAGTTTCGGTTATTTATTTCGGCCATCAGTACGGTGACTTCGTAGGATCCATTTTGAAGACTGTGGCGATATGTCAAATCACCAGCGCGTTGATTCTGATAAAGCAGGCCATCGGGAGTGCCATTGATCCCGTCTTCGGTGTCTATGATGGTTCCATTATCGAAACCAGCATCAGCGGTGAAGTGAATTCCCGAGGAGGCTGTGTAGGCTTCGCCCCCCACATTTACTGCGTGCACCACATCTGTATTTGCATCTAACTCACCAGTTATGTGGGCAACTCCCGTCGACTTGATAGTCGAAGAAATTGAAGCGTCAATGAAAACGGCTGATTGTTTTATGTCACCTATTGCCGAGAAATATCCATTTTGGTCAATGGATCCTTCAGTTGCAGTCCAATTCATCACTTGGTCTGCTGTTAGTTCGAAATCTTCGCCAAATTGATCGAGGGCCGTCACGCTGAACTGCTGACTCATACTGGGTTCAACACGAACATTTTTTGGAGAAACTTCAACTGAAGAAAGTTGAGGCTCCACCTCATCGAAGATGAAGTAGTCAATGTTAGCAATGCCGCCGGATGACTTAGAGCCCTGTAAATAAATGTCATTAGTTCCCGTTAGCGATTCGTTAATCGTTGTGCTTTGGGAGGCATAATTTGTCCATCCACCGGTTGCTTCAACAGTATGTTCAGCTATCACAGTACCTGACAGTGATCCCAGCCTGACGATGATTTTTCCACCAGCATAGGCGTTATCGACAGCGAGATTGAAGGTAATGGAGTTATGACCGCCATCACCAAAATCAACAGCTTCATACTTAAGCCAATCATTGTTATCAAAATAACCGATTCCCGGCCCTTCGATTTGCGTTCCTGACTGTGAGGAAAAATCTTCTGCCTCGATTATTATCGGTTGAGCCGGTTCCGGCGGCTGAGGCTCCAAGACTGTAACCGTCCTCTCTGCTTGGGCTGAGTTGCCCGCCGTATCGGTTGCCGTGTAGGTCAGGGTGTAAGTGCCTGGAACACTTTCAACACTACCCGTAATCACTACCTCGAGCGTGCCATCGACGCTGTCGACAGCGGTTGCACCTTGCTCGGTGTAAGCAGTATTCGCCTCAAGCGTCATCGAGCCACTGCCGTTAAGCGTTACTGTTGGCGCTGTCGTATCTGAAACGGTGACAACACGCTCGGTAGATGCTTCGTTTCCTTCGGCGTCAGTGGCGGTATAAGTCAGTATGTACACACCAGCCGTTGCAGTGTCCACGACGCCAGAGACTGACACCGTGACTTGACCATCAGTATCGTCATTGGCTGAAGCACCCGGATCCGCAAACTCGGTACCTTGCTCCACACGCATCTCTGCATCACCAGAGAGAGTGATTGTCGGCGGTGTTGTATCTGTAAAGACAGGGGACTGGAAGTCAGATCCTCCACCTCCACCTCCGCATGCAACCAAACTAGAAATTAGAATGAAGGTCACGGTAGCCTGGAAACGGTACATATTTGGTCTCTGTTGTTTTGGTAAGTGACGTCTGTGCAAAAGTAGCTAGTCCACGCGCCAAACGATAGCTACTCACCAAGACACGTTAGGACACGTTGAAAAATACCACGCGCTAAGCGGTATTTGAAAATTTTAATGAGGAAATAAAGTGCACTACTTAATGCACTTACTCGTTGATTTTGAGTTGAGTATCTACCCAGTTGCGAGGAGAAAGATTATTGGTCTCTTTGAAGCGACGCCTGAAGTTCGAGGGGTTCTCGTACCCAAGTTCGTAGGCGACGGCGTCCACTGATTTACCTGATAAAAGCAAGCGCTTTGCTATGTCGTCAACAGCGCGTACCTTCAGCTCAGTAAAACTCGTCCCTTCTGATTCCAGTCGTCTATTGAGTGTTCGGACAGACATGTGCAGATGCGAGGCGCAGTCTTTCACTGTAATTCCGGCAGGGACTGTCACTCTTATGGTTTTCCTTTATCGGCTTTTCTATTGCACCAACGCGCGGAGGATCTCGGGTTGCTCTAGACTAATGAAGTGGTTGGTGCCTGCGGTTTCCAGGATAGAAACACCGGTGTTTTTTGCACGGCCAGACTCGGCGCTTATTTTCATGCTTTCTCTGTCCAGCGTGCTGTCTTTCTCTCCTATGACAACCGTGATCTTTGGGAAGTATCGGAAGACATCGACGGAGTTTTGGCGCTGCCATCTAACGATCGATTGCACCTGCCTTACGCAGGTCCGGTAGTCCTTGGCAACACTGAAAATAGAGCAACAAAGCTCTGTTTTACGAGGTGTAGTCGGGATCATCATGGGCATTTTCAGTATCCGATGTGCGCTGATGTGACGCCAGCGGGCGAAGGCGATGGGCATCAGATAACAGTAGAGCCGGTGTTGCAGGGGGTTTGCGGCGTTACCCGCGAGTCTTGCCTGGGGTAGCACTGGTGCTTCCAAAATCACGGATACCGGGCGATGTGCCGAATGACCAAAAGAGGGGTACTGACGGCCGGTATCAAGGATTACGGCGCCGCCACGGGAGTGTCCATGCACAGTGATGTTTTGCCCGGTGGTCAGTTTTTCCAAAATTAAACCCAAATAAAACGCGTCGTGCTCGATCGAACCAACTAAAAATGGATTCGCCGGCCAGTCGAGTTGAACTGGGTTGACGGCGTTACCTGGTGCAACGAAGGGAAAATGGTAGTTGGCGTTGTTGACGAGAATGAGCTCAGCGTCGCTGTCGCGATACAGATCTTGAAAGTAGCGCATGTCCTCGAGGAAGCCTGGAAAGCAGACGATGGTTTGGTCGCTACCGTTACTCGAAGGCCTGCGCGCAATATACGTAGACCCTAAATGCATCACCTCGCCTTTAAAGTCCGCATGATGAATTTGCGGCAGAGTGCGCCGGGCACAATATTCTCGATAACTTAGAAAAGCCACAAGGAAAGTCAGCAGCGTCAGCGCCATTACTGGAACTCCAATTTCAGTACGTCCTACGGGTCATTCACTGAACACCGCGAAATTAGCGGCTGTTGTCAGTAGCAAGGCCATGATTCTCCCGGTGTTCATGCTCTAAGGGTTTACTCTAAATCCTGTTGCTGTTTCGCCAGAGCCTTCCCGCAGAGCCAGAAGTGCACCGAGCCCCACAAGCCCGCCAGGGAAAAGTACGCTAGTGCCACGCCAAGAGCAGTATCACCGTAGTAAGGCGTGAGCAGGTCGCTCAACAAACCTACCAGCAGCGGGCCAAGGCCCATGCCAATTAGGTTCAGGCACAACATCATGACGGCCGAGGACACGGCTCGCGTTTGCACGGGCGACATTGTCTGTACCATGGCGATCGTGGGTCCTATGACATAGTTTGCCGCCACGCCTGGAATAATGAACAACACTATTGCCGTGACCAGGTTGTCCGCCAGTAAGCCGGCGATGAAGAAGGGCAGGGTGACAAAGGGAACCACGGCGAGCATCCAGATACCGTGTTGGAAGCCGCGATGGGAAAGGCGATCGAACCACCTGCCAAAGCCCAGTGCGCCTATCGACCCTAGGATGCCAAATACGCTGGCCATTAGAATGCCGGTCTGGGACTGGCTGAGGCCGTGTGCCCGTATGAAAAAGGTGGGTAACCACTGGGTGAAACCGTAGCTCAACAGTCCCACAACGACGGAGCCCGCAACCAGGTGGCGCATGGCGGGATTAGCCCACATGGTGGCCGCGCTAGTAAGAATGGGAGGGGGAGGCAGCGGCGTTTCTGTTTCAAAGGCTCCCCTTGCAGGCTCTTGCAATGACCTGGCCATTACAGCGGCCAGTAATAAGCCGGGTGCACCCACGGATATCAGTGCAATGCGCCAGTTATAAGCCTCGGCGATAAGGCCGCCGCCTACAAATCCCAGCATCATGCCCAGGCTTCCCCCCAGCATCAGTATCGCCATGGCAAAGGCCCTGCGCTGGGGCGGGAAGTAGTCAGCGATAATCGAGTGGCTGGCAGGATTCACACCAGCCTCGCCAATGCCCACGCCGATGCGCAGTATCAACAAACTGATGAATCCCGCCGCGAAGCCGCTCAGGGCGGTCATTATGGAGAAGACAACAAGGCTGACAATGATGATCCATTTGCGGCTGTGTTGGTCAGAAAGGCGTGCAATGGGTAGCCCCATGGTGGCGTAGAACAGGGCGAATGAAATGCCACCCAATAATCCCAGCTGGGTATCGCTTAGACCGAACTCTGCTTTTATATCAGGGAACAGTATCGACAGGATCATCCTGTCGCACATCGACAGGGTATAGGCCAGCATAAGCAGGGTCAGTGTCTTGCGATGCCCTGGTAGAGGCCTCATCACAAAACCCGCGCTCTTACGGAACGTAACACTCTCTCAAAGATCCCTCTTTCCCGGTACGAAGGGTTTTTATCGGCAAACTGTATGCGCGCATTACTTTTCATCATTCTGAGATATAAGGCGGGAAGGAAACGCTTCAGTCGCCAGATGGTTCTGTCGCTAAAGCGAGTCCCGGCAAGAATATAGTGCTTGCCATTGCGGGAATCGTTGTAAACGGTTGTGGCAATACTTTCTGCGGTAATGCCTGTTCCCGCATGGAGCCTGGCGGCTATCTTTGCAGCATCAGGATTGTCACTGCGCATACCTTTAGCCAGGTTGCTCTGAAAGAACGTAGGGCATACCACTGAAACTTTTACCCCATAAGGATCGAGCTCACTGAGCAGTCCTTCAGACAAGGCCACCATACCTGCCTTTGAGACGTTATAGGCTGACATGCTCCCCATATGTAATAGCCCAGCCATAGAAGCTACATTGACAAGGAGCCCTTTGCTTTCTTTTAACAGGGGCACACAGACATGACAACCTTTCACGGCCCCCATTAAATTGATGTCCACAGCCCACTGAAAGTCCTCTATCGAGAACGTATCAATATCCCCGCTGGCCCCTACCCCTGCGTTATTAATCAGTACATCCAGCCCTTGCCAGCGCTCGGAAATTAGAGCGATCAATTCCCGCCATTGGGTATCACTGGTGATATCCAGATGCTGAAAAAAACAATCGTTGGCATATTCCTCATTTAAATGGGAGGCAACTTTGTTTCCCTCCTCATCCTGAATATCAGCAATACAAACGGACCAGCCCTCACTGGCATACTTTTTCGCCAGAGCCAGCCCAAGGCCACTTGCGGCTCCGGTAATAAGAATACGTTTCATCTAAAAAGGCACTCCGATATTCGTCAAAAAATAAGCTGAACAATTGGGATTAAGGTCTAAAAGACTGCGTTTCGAGTTCTTAACTCCAGGCCGCTTGTTTCATAAACAGCAACCCTCTCAACAAGGGCTTCATTCATGGCGATGCCCTCTGACGATAATCGGATGGCGTGGTCGAATTCCAGCGTTGGAAGGCTCTATGAAAGTTGGTGGCTTCGGTGTAGTTCAGGAGGTCCGCTATTTCCACGATGCTGAGTGACGTTTTACGCAGATAGTTTTGGGCAAGTGTATTCCTGATGTCATCGAAGATTGTCCGGAAATCTGTTCCCTCAGTCGCCAGACGGCGCCTGAGTGTTCGCTCGGTAACGTACAGTTGTTTTGCGATTTCAGAGAAACTGAGAAAATTCCCGGCTGAATGAATGAGCAAGCGACGCACCAGGACGGTGGTTTCATCCGCCTCTGTCATTCCGCTGACCAATTCCTCGCACTGCTGGCTGAACAGCACGTTAGTCGTTGGGTCTCCGGTTCTTACCCGTTGGCGTAACCACCGATCGGGCATAAATATCTCGGTGTACTCTTGGTCGAACTTCATTGGGAATGGCCAGGTCTTGTGATACACGCCAAAGTGCGCAGGTTTGGGGTAACTGAAACTGACCCTGACACCTTCAGCTGGCTTTGCGACTAGCAATTTATTTGCGTAGTTCATTTGAGAGAAAGCGAGTTCTGTGACGAGCATTTGCTGGTAAACGGTGCCGGCGTTTTGCTGCAGACGGAGGGTTATCCCATCTTTGCTAACTGATCGATGCCAGCTGCAAGGTTGTGGAAAAAAAGCGTGTCCATAGCGAAGGAACAGCTCTAAGGCGGCGCCCATATCAGAGCAGCTCATGAGGGCGAAACCGTAGGTACCATATCCGGCAAGATCCAGGCCATTACCTATTTTTATGGCTAGTGTCGTGTCGCCGGACATTGCCACCGCTGTTTCGAGAACCTCATACACAGTAGGGGGCGATTGCACGCTAGCGGCCGCTCCACGGCCCAGACTGGCAGTCTCAATCACTTTAAGAGGGCTGATGCCTAGGCTTGCCAGTCTGAGTCGAAAAGCCTTGGCGGCTGTGGCATGTGGTACGTTAACGGCCATGGATTCTGGTACTCAATACCCGGATCTACACCTACCGGCGAGCCACTATAGCAATCATTTTTTGCGCGGTTTCCATACCTGAGTTCTGATTCTGCCCGGTAATAAAACGTTGCTCAGCATCGATAGCCACGTGGGTAGCGAAAACGTCACGAAAAGCTGTTTGGCTTTCAAATAGCGCACCAGCCTTGCGCAGTTCCGTCTCAGGGTGCAGCGGTGTCAGTTCAATTCCCAGCTCGTTGACTTGCTTGTCGGTCACCCCGGTCATCGCACGACCGGCGATCAGCTTGTTGCCCTCACGGTCTTCTACATTAATCAGACCGAGAGCACCATGACAGACAGAACCAATAAGCGGTTCTTTAGGACCGTAGTAAGCTTCACCAATCTTTTTGGCCAACACGTCTGAATATCCTAGATCGTAAGCAGCACCCCAACCACCGACAAGAAAAATGACGTCGTATTGGTTGAAGTCTACATTATCTATACGTAGTGAATTTTCCACCTTGGCAATCAGTGCAGGGTCATTGAGGTAGCGCTTGTCTTGGGGTGTGATCATGGTGCGGCCCAGTCCACTCGGATCCACAGGCACCTGGCCGCCCTTGATACTGGCGACATCAATCTTCATGCCCGCATCCAGGTAGCTGTAATAAGGATGCGTTAATTCTGAAATAGCGATGCCTGTCGCCTCGCCCGTCGTTTCACCCGGCGCATTAAGTACCCCATGACTAGTGGTTACGATCAGTGCGCGCTTACCGGCCGGTAGCTGGTGGGTCTCTCCAGTATATTCCGGGTGGAGGCCTAAATTGTGAATAATGGTAGGCAGTGCCATTACGAATACTGCCAGCACAGCAATGCACGCTGCTCCTATCTTCAATAGTGTCTTTTTCATCCTGTGATCTCGGTTATCAATGAAATTCCAGTTCGCTGTACTTGTTAGGCTTGAGCTTCAAGCTGACGAAGTCTTTGGTGTATCTGTCGTTATTCATCCAGGGTTCCCTGTCACCATTCTTGGGCATGATGTCGCGCGCTCGCAGCACGTAGCCTGCGTCAAAGTCCAGCAATGGCACCTCATTCATTTCGTCGCGTAGCGTTGGAGTGACATTGCGATATCCTCCACGCTCCATCTTCTGGAGGAGTCCGCAGACGTAGTTCGCGGTGAGACTGGTTTTCAGTGTCCACGAGGAATTTGTGTAACCGAAACTCATGGCGAGATTAGGTACGCCTGAGAGCATCATGCCTCGGTACACAAATCGCTCTGTTAGATCGACTTCCTCACCATCAATGTAGTAAGCGATATCGCCACCGAACTTCAGTTGCAGGCCGGTCGCCACAACGACAATGTCTGCCTCTAGGTACTTACCAGACTTAAGTGCGATCCCCGAGCTATCGAAGTGATCGATGTGATCGGTCACTACTTCCGCTTTGCCTTCACGGATAGCGGTGAACATATCTCCATCGGGGACAGCACACAGGCGCTGATCCCAGGGGTTGTAGTTGGGCGTGAAGTGAGTCTCCACATCGTAATCGGGCCCCAGTTCCTGGCGCACCTCGTTGAGTAAGTAGCGGCGTAAGCCTTTTGGGTTCTTTCTGGAGAGGCGGTAGATGTACTGCTGCAGCAGTACTTTCTTCCAGCGAATTGAGCGGGATACCCAGCTGTTTGGCAGGTATTTAGCCAGCGGCTTGAGCCAGGGATCCTCGGCTGGCACGTTGGCGATATAGGTCGGAGAGCGCTGTAGCATCACCAGGCTTGCGGTGTCGTCAGCCATGCTCGGGACCAGTGTGATCGCTGTGGCGCCACTGCCAATGATTACGACACGCTTGTCTTTGTAATCCAGCTGCTCTGGCCAGAACTGGGGATGGACAACCTCCCCCTCAAAATCATCTATTCCTGCGAATTCAGGTGTGTATCCCTGCTCGTAGTCGAAGTAACCGGTACAACTGAGAATAAATCGGCACTGAACGGTTAGCTGCTCTTCGGAGTCTGTGCGTGCACTTGGAGATCGCGCTATCGCCACGGTCCATAGATTATCTTGTGAAGACCAGCAAGCTGAGATGACCTTGTGGTTGTAGCGTATGTACCGATTGAGACCGTACTCCTCGGCCGTTTCTCGGATGTACTTGAGAATCGTGTCGCCGTCGGCGATGGCGGATTTAGCAGTCCAGGGCTTGAAGCCATAGCTGTAGGTGTACATATCGCTGTCTGAACGAATGCCAGGATAGCGGAACAGGTCCCAGGTCCCTCCGCTTACCGGACGAGCCTCTAGTATGGCCAGGCTCAGCTGCGGCATGTTGCGGCGCAACTGGCAAGCGCTGCCGATGCCGGCAAGGCCGGCGCCGATCACAAGTACGTCAACAAACTCGGGTTTTCCAGTCATGGCTGTGTTTTTGGAGCTCCTTTGAATGCTGGGAGTATGGGTGTGACCCAGGGAGAGACACATATCATATTCGGACAGGTAGGTTTCACCGCAGGACCGGGCGCGCAATGCACAGGGATCACACTGGCTTCAATCTTTAGTATTAGTGCCGGATCAGAGCTATAAAGCGCTCCACGATTGTCCGAATATGATACGTGACGCTGTGTACGGGTCGATACAATCAAGCGGTCATAAAGGAAATGAAGTTCATCGGCCCTGGCTGCCTCGTGAGGGTTTGCGTCATGCTAAAGAAAATTGCGCTAGGAGTGTTGGCTGTCCTTACCCTGAGCGTTGGTTTTGTTGCAGTCAAATTCATTATCCCCTTGTACACCGTACTCGATAAGGTGGGGCCCGGCAGTGCACCGCGCGACCTCGCATTGCAGGATGACAGTAGGATAGAAGCGCCATTTGGCACAGCGCATTCGGCGTTAGTCGAAGGGAAGCCTTCTTCCGAAAATATGTCTGCACGCGGAACAAAGCTCTACTGGGGCGAGTTACATTTGCATACAGCAGAGAGTTTTGATGCCAGCATGATGGGCAACAAACTTAGCATTGAGGATGCCTATCGTTTCGCCAAGGGCGATCCCCTGGTGGGAGCAGGGGGCGAGACTATGCAGTTGAGTCGTCCCCTAGATTTTGTCGCGATTACCGACCATGCAGAAGGTTTTGGTACCCGAACACACTGCACCGACCTAAGCCTGTCGCTGCGCGACCGCGCGACTTGTTGGTTGATGGGGCTGGATAACCCGGCGCTGTTCACGATCTTTGTCGACGGCGCCCGTGGCACAGCCGACCCTGGTGATCCATCGCAGCCAGCAGGGGTTTATCAACCTGAATTTCGTCAGCCGCTTGCATTGGGGACCTTCCCGACCTGTAAGCCAGGAGCGGGCGCGGCCCAGCGGTGTTATGAGAATACTTATAATGACTGGGCGCGTTATGTGCGGCTGGCAGACGCTTATTATGAACCGGGCAAGTTGACTACACTGATCGCATATGAGTTTTCTCCCACGTTGCCGGATCAGGGCAAGCACCATCGCAATATCATTTTCCGCTCAAATATTGTGCCTGATAGGGCCATCTCCAGCTTTGATGTACCCAATGCGATCGAACTCTGGAAGGGGCTGGAAGCCAATTGTGATAAGACCAATGGCTGTGATTTTCTGACCATACCCCATAATCCAAACAAGGCTTGGGGCTTGACTTATTCCCGCTACACCTGGGATGGCCAGCAATACAGCGAGGATGATTGGCGCTTACGACAAAAGCGCGAACCTCTCACCGAGATTTTTCAGATCAAAGGTTCTCAGGAGTGTGCACTGGGTGTCGGCGCAACCGATGAAGAGTGCGCATTTGCCCAGGTTCTGGACCCCTGCCAGCCGGGAGAGACGACCGGCTGTGCCTTCCAAACCGGCTTTGTTCGTCAAGGTATGAAGGTGGGCCTGGAACTTGAGCAAGAGCTCGGCTTCAATCCCCTGCAAAATGGTTTTGTAGCGGCAACAGACAGTCATAACTCCAATCCTGGGGATGTTGAGGAGTGGGACTACCGGGGATCAGCAGGGACGGCTCAATCTCCCGCATTACGCCGCCTCAGACACCCAGGCAAGGGAGGGAAAGCGTACAAGTCCTCTCTTAAATTTAATACCTCTGGTGGCCTGGCTGCAGTTTGGGCGCCAGAAAATACCCGCGAGGCAATCTTTGATGCGCTGGCTCGTCGCGAAACCTATGCCACCTCCGGTCCACGTATCGCGCTGCGATTTTATGCCGGTTGGGGCATTGATGAAGCGATGATCGACGATCCGGGTCTGGTGCAGCATTTGGAAGCGACAGCCGTGCCTATGGGGTCCGTTTTTTCTACTAGCCAACAGCCACAGTCGCCGGAGTTCCTTGTCTGGGCGATTCGCGATCCTCTGGATGCCCCCCTGCAGCGTATTCAAATGGTGAAAGGCTGGATCGATGATGCGGGCCAGACACATGAAAACGTGGTCGATATTGCCTGCGCCGATGGCCTGCAAGTTGATCCGACCACCGGCCGCTGCCCTGATAATGGCGCCAGCGTTGATTTGTCCACCTGCCAGTACAGTGCAGGCTCCGGTGCTAGTGAATTGAAAACCGTTTGGCGCGACCCGGATTACGATCCGAATCAAAGTGCTTTTTACTATGTGCGCGTGTTAATGAACCCGACCTGTCGCTGGTCAAGCTATGACGCCATTCGTCTTGGCATAGAGCCTGACCCGAGGGTGCCTGGAACGATTCAGGAGCGAGCCTGGTCTTCGCCGATTTGGTCCGGCGATTAACTATGAGTTTAAACTGATAACGTTATGAAGAAGCTTGTTTTGGTAGCATTGATTGTCCCGCTCCTGGGGATTGGCGTTGTTGCTGTCGCTTACCACCTAATTCTCGACAAAATAGGCGCCAACTCTGTGCCGCGGGACTACGCCATGCAAGACGACAGTAAAGTCGTGGCTCCCGTTGTTGAACCTGTTGCTAATGACGGGGCGTCCAGTAGCGGCGGGGCAATGAACCTGTATTGGGGCGAGTTGCATTTGCATACTGCTGAAAGTTTTGATTCCACAATGATGGGCAACAAACTTGGCATTGAAGATGCCTACCGTTTCGCGAAAGGTGAGCCCTTGATGGGGGCTGGCGGCGAGACCATGCAATTGAGTAGTCCCCTGGACTTTGTAGCGATTACTGATCACGCCGAAAGCTTCGGTATCCGCGCGCATTGCAACGATCCCAATCTGTCGCTGCTGGAAAGAGCCGCCTGCTGGGTCATGAACCAGGCCAATCCAATATTTTTGGGAATCATTGTCGAAGGCGCTCGTGGTACGGCCGACGCTGGTGATCCTGCCTTGCCGGCAGGTGTCTACCAGCCGAAAAATCGCAAGGTTCCGGGTGTGGATAGATTTCCTACCTGCAAGTGGGGTGGCGGCACCGTCGAGCGCTGTTATGACAATGTCAGTAGCGATTGGGCACGCTATGTCCGGCTTGCCGATGCCTATTATGAGCCAGGGGAACTCACCACACTAATAGGCTACGAATATTCGCCCGGCATGCCGGACCAGGGTAAACATCATCGAAACGTTATTTTTCGTTCCAATGTTGTCCCTGAGCGAGCTATTTCGAGTATTGATGCGCTTAATGCGATCGAACTCTGGAAGGGGCTCGAAGCTAATTGCGATAGGTCCGATGGCTGTGATTTCCTGACCATACCCCATAACTCAAACAAGGCTTGGGGGCTGACATATTCTCGCTACACCTATGATGGTCAGCTGTATGGTGAGGATGACTGGCGTCTGCGTAAGAGACGTGAACCCCTGGCAGAGATTTACCAAAACAAAGGTGCATCAGAGTGTGCGCTGGGTGTCGGTGCAACAGACGAGGAGTGCGCCTTTGCACAGGTTCTGGAACCTTGCCAGCCGGGAGAAACGGCCGGCTGCGCCTTCCAAACCGGCTTTGTTCGCCAGGGTATGAAGGTGGGTCTGGAACTTGAGCGGGAGCTCGGCTTCAATCCCCTACAAAATGGCGTCATAGCGGCCACTGACAATCACAACGCCAACCCGGGAGCTGTAGAGGAATGGAATCACCGCGGGTCCGTGGGCACCATATCTTCGCCCGCAGTGCGCCGCCTTAGCGGCAGGGGCCGGGGTGATAAACCCTACCAGTCCCTGCTCAAGTTCAATACCTCTGGTGGCCTGGCTGCAGTATGGGCGCCAGAAAATACCCGCGAGGCAATTTTTGATGCGCTGGCTCGTCGCGAAACCTATGCCACCTCCGGTCCACGTATCGCGCTGCGATTTTATGCCGGTTGGGGCTTTGATGAAGCGATGATCGACGACCCCGTTCTGGTGCAGCATTTGGAAGCGACAGCC
>Ga0255783_10003180_pt1 | contig 15805 bp, 25 predicted proteins | sample 011ome_22_FD_179981 | JGI IMG/M metagenome (GOLD analysis project Ga0255783, IMG submission 179981) | Coastal salt marsh microbial communities from the Groves Creek Marsh, Skidaway Island, Georgia - 011507BT metaG (version 2) | ecosystem: Environmental > Aquatic > Marine > Intertidal zone >... | reverse complement strand
ATAAGGAACTTCTTTCACAACAACAGAAAATTTATGACCAAGTGATGGAAGAAGTCAAAAAGGAGTATCCATCATACGTAGGAACTAATACAGGTAATATTACACCCAAACAAGAACCTATGCAGTATACAGGAGAACGCAAACTATTAGGTATTGCAACCATGCATAAATCTAATATGGTTCCTATCTTCGAAGAAGACAAGGAACATGCAGTCCATATTGCACGTATGAGAAGATAACTAAATAAACTTGAAATATATTATTTACAGGAGAAATATATAATGGCAATTCAAATCATCACACAAAAATTTGGTGATAAAACTGCAGACGATATCAATAGACTGCACCTTGAGTTAAGTCGTAAGAGAGTATTTACTATGACACCTAACTCAGAAATAAACTTATGGTGTCACACGGATAATCCCGAAGGACTTCACGAAGATATAAAAATCATTAAACTCAACCCAAGAGACGATATTACAGATAATAAATTCTATAATCTCGAACTCTTTGAAAGATTTACTGAGGATAAAGTCATTCTATGGGATGCAAACCTACAACCACTTGACCTATGTCAAACACTGGTAATCAAAGGATTCCCACAAAAAGGTGATTACAAAGAAGCGATGGACTTCATACCTGATATGGATTTAGAAATGGGTATGAAAATCAAGAACGAAATGTATCCTTTTATTCAATTACCAACCAAATGGTGGGACTTAGAAGAAGGTGAGGACGTAGGTATTGCAGATTGGTTCATTGCATTTTGGGGAAGTGATTGTAAAGACCTTGTACAAGTATTTGAAAAAGACCCCAAGTCTGCACAAGAAACAGACTTCGCAACTTTCATTAAGAATAACTTTAAAGGAATTATCCTACCAACAGAACCAGGCACATTCGCACCTTACTATGTCAGTAATAAAGAAAAGACTGATAAGTTAAACGAACAATGGGAAACAAACGTAAGACCATTTTTCCCCGATGCATGGACTGGATATGGTGGAGAGGAAGAAGCACCGTTCCTAGAATGGGAACACGAATATAGAGACGTGACAAAACAAGTCAAGTTTATCTATATGGATACCGATGGTGGTCAGAATAGACCTGAAGACGATTGGTATCTGCAGTTGTGGTTCCTGTAAACCACATACACAACGTATATGAGAACTTCCTCAGTCCCGAGGAGTGTTCTCATATATCTAAAGTTCTAATCCAAGACGAACAAAAGGTACTCAATATACCTAACCCTGAACAAGACCAAATATACACTGGTCTAACCAAACAACATACCGTATACAATTGGTTAAATCACCGTGATATAAAACCTCTGAATATACCACAACGCCTGTTAGACCTTGATATATTCGAATCATATAATCATTTAAAGATACAATGTTGGGGGAACATACTACGCCAAGGAGAGAATATACCATTACATCAACACCACGGACATGACACTTACGCAGACACTACACTAGAAGAACGGTCTAAATCACACCCACAATACCCATTAGTCGCATCTAATATATTCTTAGACGGAATCCAACCTTCATACACACATTACGAAGATACTGGAAAGACGGTAAATATACTCGGAGAACTCCATATAGTCGGTAGTCTTGTCAGACACGAAGTCAAGACTCAGATACACCAAACGCCACGAGTATCACTTGCGATGGATATATTCTTTGACGAATTCGAAGATACTGAACGGTGGGGATTTTTTAATGAGAAGAGGTTCGTTGATGTTTATAGAAATACCGTCTAATAATATACACACGAGTATACGCAACAAAGGTCATAAACGCAGTAATAGTAGTACCTATGTGTAATGCAGAGGTCATTTCCAATATATCAATGCAGATATACAACCCAGTAAGGTTCAAAGGGTAATTAATCAATAGTCCAGTAAAGACGGTAGTAAAGGTTTCTTTATGGATTTGTCTACTACTGATACTCATCGTTTCTTTATTTGGTATTTTTTCTGAGTTGGTATTTTACGTGTCTCTAGGGTTTCACGTATATAATCTGCAAACATTTCACCACCCTTATAACGTGGAGGTGGGTACAAGACATCCTCATTCTCCATAAAGAATAAACACATCATTGCAACATCACGAAACTCTACTGCAACGTCATTAAATAACATAATCTTATCATTCGGGTGTTTCTTACCTTGAACCCATTTAAACTTATTTAAATTCTTCATTTTCTCTTCCTCAATTTATTAGTATTCCCAATAATCCAAAACAATTCTGTTTCATCACCCTTCCAGTCAACCATATCAAACGCCTTAGACTCATATATCATATCTAATTCAATATCATCTATTATACGTTCATGTAATTTACTATAAGGGTAATTACCTTCTCTAAACTCATAATCGTATTCCCACGCCATACCCTCGCATATCGAAGACACTGTTGAACGGCGGTCATATCCAAAAGGTTGCAAACCAATAATATTATAGGAACCACCATACTTACGTCTACCTTCTAAGACACCTGCAAGGGTCACTCCCGACCCCACTGGTACATACACCTCACGAACGGCGGTAGGAATGTTTTTCACCTGTTCACTAATACGGTCTACAATAGACTCCCTATGAGTCTGAGCTGCATACCCAAAGAGTATAGGAAAGAATCTACGAGTCTCCCTTAATCTATTCAAATTCGCATATAACACATTATTAAACCCTTGAGATTCACTCAATACGACCAACTCACTCCCCATATCATGACACCATTGCATAGGAATATTTCGAAGAGACTTTGCTACGGTGGTATTTCCAAACCCTATAATAGACTTTAAATTAAACTCTTGTGCAACACGGGAAACAATCGGAGACTGAGGAGAATGAATCGAAGCCGCAGTTGCAATGGTAGAATCGCACTCCTCTATGATATATGTAAGGTTATTCTCCACTAAATCACGACATTGTCTTATCTTACCACCACTGATAAATGACTCACCATAAGGTGCATATAGGTCTTCACGTTTAAAATGAATACCATTTCTGAGGTGAATCGGTGTATATTCGGTGGTCATGTGTCTATTATATCACCTGAGAGAGGGTATGTATAGAGGGTTTTAATATAATTCAGAGGTGGGTCATGGTGAAATTAATATATTAGTGTGGGAAAGTGTGTAATAGTGTGTAAAATAATAGGAATTCTGAGATATGGTCTGAGAGTGATTATTTTGGGTTTTGGTGCGTATGTTCGGGGGTCTAAACACGAGTTTTTGTCGGGAGTCAAGCCTCTGAGTATGTTGAGAGCACCTCTGAAACGCAGTGCCAGTAAGGGTTTCAGAGCACCCCCCAGTGCGACAAGAATGCGACAAGGTAAATGAAACGTCCTCTGAGACCCCATTCTTATAGGGTTTCTGAGTGTGCAACTATTGATTCCTAATAGTTGACAATGCATCCCACTTTTTGTTATACTATAGTCATAATGAGAAATATAGGAGACAATATGAAATTCATTAAACAACACGGACTTTTAGATGCAGACTTTGTACTACCTCTGTTATCTGTATTAGTATTAATTACTGCAGGGAAGGTGTTATAATGTTTAAAGTAATTATTGGTGATATTGTTTACCTCTATGATAACATGAAAGATGCAAGGAAGGCCTTTCATGTTGCAGTCAGTAAGAATGGTATTAATAACGTAAAGGTGACGTATAATGGTTAATGGTTTAATAGGTACTCATATTGCGACTGGTTATCCCGTAGAGGTTGACCTGAGTAAGAAAGAATTAATGTTGATTAATGCGCCCACTGGGAATATCAATGATAACTGGGAGAAGGCGATGCACCTACTGTATAAACGTACAGGTGTTGAGATAATTAATCAAGTAGATATTGAAAAGATTATACTAAATGGGGTTGTCAAAACGTTTCATTAGTAGTATAATAGAAGTATAAGAACCAAACTACTATACAGTCGGGGATTCTTAGAGTATGAGAGTACAGACTCTATCCATCAGAAAACTCTCATAGACCTCTTAAGTAGGGATAGACGTTAGAAACACGGAGAACCTCAAAGTGGGAGTGAGAGAGACCACTAGTTTTTACTGTATGTATGTACAGGGGGTATCCTATTATAACAAAAAGCGAACAGGATTGTCAAGCGTCCATCCGATATTTCTATAAGAATTTATTTAATATAGATGGGTCTCGGTATTGGTTTGAGAGAACCTTTGAGACCGTCTCAGAGGCGTTCAGAGTCGCCTCCCAGTATGAGGAGAAGGGGTGTGTCGTAGAGGTGTCTTGGAGACCGTCTAAGAGCGTCTCAGAGGATATCTGAGTAAAACAGTGCTACGGGACTCCTATGGGTTCTGAGAGACGAGTCAACCCCCCACCTCAAATATTCTCAACGGTTTACAACACTACATCCAAAAATTTTTTTTCGGGTAAAAAAACCACTTGTAGGATTTTATACACTATGATATACTGATACCATGGTTTTGGAAGTAAGAAATGTATACGGTGAAATTGAGAGACATGATACTAAGATTTGTTGTATATGTGGAAAAGAGAAACATATTCATGAGTTTGGATTAAGGAGTGGGTGTAAAGAGGACTTCCTTCACACTAAACAGAATAGACGTAATGAATGCAGTGAATGTAAGAAAGAATTAAATAGACAAACTCGCATTGCAAAAAAGAAAGCAGGAAAATGTCCCGTAAACCATGTGTGTCCCATATGCGAAAGAAATGAGATTGAATTACGTGGTGACCATAACGGATGGCAAAAGAATAATGTTTGGGTATTAGACCATGACCATGATACTGGTGAACCTCGTGATTATATTTGTCAACACTGTAATATTGCATACGGGTCTAACGGTTTTAATGAGAATGTGAATACACTAAAGAATGCAATTAAATACCATGAGAAATGGAATGACTGAGAGACCTTTTATTTACCAAGGAAAAGTATGGGACAAATATACCATTACTGCAACAGGTGAGGTTTATTCTTATAAGAGAAATAGAAGGGTCAAGATGAATATTCACAAGAAACAGAATAATACAGGTAGAGGTGATTACCCTGCAGTTTCCCTTACTTCACCTGATAAGAGACGTGCAGACGGTACTTTTAAGACTCAGTTAATTCCTTTACATATTGCACTTGCAGAGTCTTTTTTAATTGATACCCTCCCTTTACCCCTAGGTGTCACGGAAACTGCATGGAGACGTACTCCCAAGTCCGTAAAAGAGTTTCTACGGAAGAGGCGTAATATGTATGAGGTGAATCATATAAACCATGATAAGTATGATTATTCGTTAGAGAATTTAGAGTGGGTGACTTCTGAGGAGAATACCCAAAAGAGTGCAGATTATTATAAAAACAAATGAAAGAGACGACTACTAAAATTAAATCCGAGACTCCCTTTTATACCCTTGACTGGTATATTAAATGGGTTGCATCCTTTTTCGTCCTTTGTGCCATGTCTCTTCGTGGTGTCGAAGGTTATGAGTTTTATGATTTAGTCTTATCGATTATAGGAATTACTGGGTGGGTGATTGTATCCTTTTTATGGAATGACCGTGCATTGATTATATTAAATGTTGTCGGTTTATTATTTTTATTACGTACCCTTATAAATATATTGTTCTTAGGAACACAATAAATACAATGGAGAAAAATGAATAAATTTGATAAGAACTTTCATTTGAACTTTAGTCCTTTGTACATTACATTTGCATTTATGCTTTTAATGTTATGGTCACAATAAATACAATTATTATTATGGAGAAACTATGATACCACCTGCACAACCCAATATCTTTGTTTGTAATAACATTATCATTGCAGAAAATGCTGTACCTGAACAAAGGTGTAATGCAATTGTTGAATATATGAAACGTTATAATTCCATAAACACCACCAGTGGTGGTGTTGGTGGTCTTGAAGCAAAGGATGTAAAAAAACTAGAAAAAGAGACTCCTGATTTAAAAGTAAATGAAGATGGTATTCCCACTAATACCAGCATCCGTAGTTGTGAGGTGTCATGGATAATGGCAACCGATAAGTTTACCTCAGAAGTCATACAACAATGTAATGATATTATGACTCAGATAAATCATTCCTATTATGGGTTTGAAGTGTGGAGACCTGAACCGATTCAATATACTCATTATACCTTTCATGAGGATGCAGAAATAAAAGACCATTACGATTGGCACATAGATTCTTCTATCCTTGCACGTAATACTCCTTTTGACCGTAAGTTAAGTATGTCCCTACAGTTATCTAAGGGTGATGCATATACGGGTTGTAATTTAGAATTTCCCGACCATGCAAAGTTTATGACGGGTAATATAAAAAATGCAGGGGTCAATGCAAAAACAGGTGAAAATATTACTAATAAACAACTTGCAAAAATAATGAGACAACAAGGGACTGCAATTTTATTTTCGTCTTTCGCTCACCATAGAGTCACTCCGATTGAGAGTGGTGAACGTTATTGTCTAGTCAACTGGATGCAAGGCCCAAGGTGGAGGTAAGTATGTGGGAACTATTTTTATTACCCTATACCTTATTGGGTTGGATGTTTAAATATCTATTTTCGTTAATGGTGTGGTTCACAATTGTTATGTGGATACACTATAGTGTCAAAGATAAATTTACTTGGAGAGATATAAACGTATTTAAGTATTTTTCTAAAAAACAAACAAAAAAATACGAAGAACCCGAGGACTATATACTATGACAATAGAATTATATTTAATTCACCTAGGATTTATTGGTGCTTGTGTCTATTTCAGTTGGAAAGCAGGATACAAGTATGGACGAGGTGAAATGTTAGAAGATTTAATAGACTTTAAACTCTTTAGTCTTAAAGATTTAAAAAATAAGGTGATTGGAAAGAATGAAAATACTAGGAATTAATATATCACACGATGCTTCTGTTGCAGGTATCGTAGACGGTGAAGTGACATTCGTCTATGACGAAGCACGTTTCAGAAGAAATAAGTACTGGGCACCCGATTACGGTGGAGACGAGTCCTGTATTTACGATTGTATCGAACATAAATTGTGTACGGATGACTGGGATGCGATAATTTTTGCATCTTTTGACCGTAGAAACATGAAATTTAATCTACAAGACGATACTTTAATCTTTAATCGTATGAATGCAAGAGATTTTCTTGCAGATGTCAGTGCAAAACCCCTTACTCACTCTCGTATGCAAGAATTACAAGAAAAATTTGATGATAAAAATATTTCTTGGACTTCTGTAGACATCACCAGTGATAAAGCAGTCATCAACGACATTATGCGACATCAATTTACTGGTCGTGAAGGGACTGAATTCTTCAACCGTGACTTTCACCACCTATACCATGCATATTGTGGGTATAAATTATCTCCGTTTTACAAAGACGGTGAGAATGCAATCTGTATTGTGCAAGACGGTGGAGGTGGTCAACCCTTCTATGACGAATATGCAGGGTATCAAGAGATAGAATCTATCTATTCTTGCACTCCCGACAAACTTGCAAAACTCCAGTGGCAGAGATTGAGTAATCATAGACTCATTTCCGACCTCTCTAATGCGTTTCCTAACGAGTTAGACGATTGTGCGAACTGTTTAGAAGACTTTGAAGAAAAACTCGTAGACAATGCGACAGGAGACGAGGTGGACTATGTCTTTACCTCCGAACCTTCTAACGGTATGAACTTTTCTAACCTATCAGCTGCATTGGGAACCGATGAAGAAGGAAGAGCCGCAGGTAAAGTCATGGGTATGGCATCTTACGGTAGAGTCAGAAAAAATGTTTTCAATAGGTTTACCGTTGCACAACAGTGTGAGTTGGATTCGTTTGATTGGACGTGTAAGATTATTGACAATGCAATCGAAAGAAATCCCGACACTAAGAACATAGTGTTAAGTGGTGGTTATTCATTGAACTGTACTAACAACTACAAGTACCTAGAAGCATATCCCGACTATCAATTCTTTGTTGACCCTGTTCCTCATGATGGTGGAACTGCTGTTGGTGCAGGATTATGGTTGAACGAAAAAATAAACGAAGGTGAAATTACTGTAGAGGAAAGAAATGGGACATCCAACGAACAGTCAGATTAAAAATGCAATTGATGAACTTCTTGCAGAAATAAAAAAATTAAGAGAAGAGGTAAAGGAAATAAAAAATGAGAACTAATATTATTAGAGACTTGGACGAGTGTTTAGATTTAATTATTGACGAACAACAGATTGTTGCAATCTTCCAAGGTGAAGGTGAATGGGGGCCTCGTGCATTGGGTAATCGTTCTATAATGTTTGACCCACGTCACCCTGAAGCAAAACAAATCGTTAACCAAGTAAAGAAGAGAGAATCTTATAGACCTTTTGCAGGTAGTGTCATGTTAGAACATGCAGACGAATACTTTGAAATGTTGCAACTTAAAGAATCTCCATGGATGTCATTTGCAATTAAAGCGAAAGACATTGCATATGAAAAAGTTCCTTCTCTTGTTCATGCAGACGGAACCTGTAGAATACAAACAGTCACTGAAGAACAAAATCCGAATTACTATAATCTTATCAAAGGGTTCTACGAAAGAACTGGAGTCCCTATGATATTCAATACGTCTTTTAATTTAGGTGGTGATGCATTAGTTGAAACTATCTTTGATGCAATTGATACTTGTAATCGTTCAGAGATAAATCAATTGTATGTACCCGAAGACCAAGATATAGTAATACCGATTGAACTAATACATAACAAGGATATATCATGATTACAATAAGTGAAAAAGCACATTCGTATATTAAAAAAGATTTAGACGAACACTTACCACGTTCTACTAATGAAATAGTAGGTAGAGGTAATGTACCTCATGCAAGATTAGGTGTACAAGACTATCAAGAAAAATGGGGTGGGTACAAATATTTATTTTTTGAAGACACATGGCAAGTGGGTGATATTACACTTGACTTTACTGATTATATTATTTTAGTTCACCAAGAACATGCACAACTTGTAAACGGTTTACACATAGACTATCGTGAAGAAGGATTACAAAAAAGATTAGACTTTATGAATCCTAACGATGAGTTTGAAACTACTTGTGGTTGTGGAACTGCACACGAGTTTGATAATTGTAAATTTGCAGGAATTGAAAAGAAAGAACCCTTAGATATCGAATCTCTACTAAATAATACTACTGTAGAAGAAGATAATGAAGACATCGTCAGCGAAAGCGAAGGGACGTAAACTACAACAGTGGTTTGCAAATGTTCTAGTCGAAGGATTAGGACTTGACCGTGACGACCTTGAGTCCCGTCCTATGGGTTCTCAAGGAGAAGATATAATCCTTGGAAAACAATCTAGAGATATTTTTCCCTACAGTGTTGAGTGTAAGAATCAAGAAGCAGTCAACGTTTGGAAAGCATACGAACAAGCGTCAGAGAACTGTAAGGGATACGAACCACTCGTAGTAATAAAACGTAATCGACATAAACCATTAGTGGTTGTCGATGCAGAACACTTTGTGGAATTGCAAAAGAAATGAAATCCTTTTTAGAAATTGTAGAAAAGAAAGAAAAAGTAAAAAAGAACAAAGCACCTATACGGTTGCTTGTTGTCTCTGCAAAGAATGACCATAAGGGTAAGAAACCATTTATCACTGCAGGAAGATTACAAGATGAGTGTAAGAAAAAAGGACTCGACTGTTTCATTGCTCACATCGAAGATGCAATTATTACTAAAGATAAAGACATTACTTCTATTTCTAATCATGATTCAGATAAAGAGTGGGTAATAGACGAAAACGTAATTGCAATTATTCGTGGTTCTGCTGCAAGTAAAGATTCATACATGGATTTAGTTTCTCAATTAGAGAAGATGAATGTCCCATGTGTCAATAACCGTGAGACGGTTATGATGTGTGCAGACAAATACTGGAGTTCAATTAAACTTAGAGAAGTTGGAGTGACTCAACCTAGAAGTGCATTAGTGCGTTCTAAGGAGACTCTACAGGAGTCTATTGAAAGTATTGACCTAGACTATCCCTTTATACTAAAAACCCTTAGAGGGTCTAAGGGTGTGGGTGTAATGTTCATTGAATCGGAAAGGTCTCTTAAGGCTTTGGTTGCGATGTTGTATAAGTTAGACCCCGATGTCGAGTTCATCGTTCAACAGTTTATTGAATCCGATGGTGATGTTCGTGTTCAAGTTCTTGGTGGTGAGATTCTTGGTGCAATGAAACGTATGCAGATTAAGGGAGACTTTCGTTCTAACATATCACAAGGTGCAGAAGGCAAACCTTATAAGTTAAGTGAAGAAGAAATCAAACTATGTTTAGATGCTCATAAGTCAGTCAACGGAGACTGGACTGCAGTAGATTTTATTTTAGATAAAGATGGAACACCCTATTGTTTAGAAGTAAACAGTTCACCTGGCACGGATGGATTTGAAGATGCAACAGGTATCAATGTTGCAAAGACTGTTATAGAATATTATGAAGACCGTGCAAACTGGAGAAGGACTCCAACCCAAATTGGTAAGTTCGAACAGATATACATCGAAGGTGTAGGGAGAACACTTGCAAACTTTGATACAGGTAATAGTGCTAAGTGTTCTTTACATGCAGATAAGTTTGAAGTCAAAGGTAAGAAAGTTCATTGGGAAGTGAACGGACATAAATTTGTTCATGACCTAGTTAAGATGGTTAAGTTTGAGAGAGGAGCAGTTAATGCTAAGGTCTTTGAGAGACCTATGATACACTTCAGAGTTTCGTTTAATGGTAATGACTATGAGGATGCAGAGTTCATCTTAGACGATAGAACTCATAAGACCACTAAGTGTTTAATGAATCAGAGATTTATGAAGAGAGCAAATGTAATGGTCAACCCAGCAAGGAATTTTGTGGTGACTGATTTTATAGAAACAAAGGAACTTCACGATATCGAGAAAAAATAACTTGACAAAGGTATAAACTTTTCTATATACTATTCATCATGACACAAAAAATATCTATACAGAAACGAATGCAAAATAAAGCGATTCTTGCTTTAGATGTTGTAGAAGCACAAATCGATAGACTTATGGACGAAGGTAAGTCTGATTTTTCTATGTACAAATATTTAAAACAACTAGACTATAGTGGAAAGGTTGTTGCATATATGAAAGGTTTTACAGAAGACACTGTATACGAACTTGAGAACAAAGAAGGTTGCGAACAGTTAGAAGAAGCATATTCCTTCCTCTCCCCTACTACAAAGAAAAGAGTAATCAAAACTTTAAAAGGTATGGAGAAAGATATTGATAAGTTTGTAGAAGAATACAAACCAGTCAGAAAAGTAAGAATTAAAACACCTAAACAGTTAGTGAAGAAACTACCTTACTTAGAAAGGTATAAAGGTTTTGAATCTATAGACCCTGAAGAGATTATACGTGCAAGAACGTTATTTACTTATAACACTTCTTCTAAGAAGTTAACTAAGTTTGATACCTTCGGTGGTTTATCAGTAAAAGGTTCTAGAATTACAGATTATAATGTTTGTGAAGAAAAGACCTTGACAGATGAGAAACTACTTGATAGACTGTATAAAGGTGGTAATATAATTGCGAAGAATTTCATGGATGAGATTCCTCGCTCCAAACTAAAAGAAGGAAACGATTTACTTACCAAAAATACATTATTAATAAAAGTGATTAAATGATACTTATAGATTTTACTCAGACCATAATTGCAGGTCTGATGGCACAAATGAAAATGAACGGTGGTGAGGTCTCAGAAGATATGTTGAGACACATGATTATCAATTCCGTTAGAAATTACCAAAAGAAATATGCAAGAGACTATGGAGAGATAGTTCTTTGCACGGATGCAGCTCATCCATGGAGACGTGATTATTATCCTCTCTACAAAGCAGGTAGAAAGAAAACAAGAGAAGCATCTGATTTAGATTGGACTATGTTATTCAATACTCTACAGAAAGTTAAAGAAGAGATACGTGATAACTTCCCATACAGATATATGTATGTAGAGAATTGTGAAGCAGATGATATCATTGCAGTTCTTACTAAACAATCTAAAGAACCTGTTCTTATTATTAGTGGAGATAAAGACTTTCAACAACTCCATAAATATGATGATGTGACTCAATGGTCACCAAATCTAAACAGAATGGTTGAGTGTGAAGACCCCGACCTATTCTTAAAAGAACATATACTTAAAGGTGATAAGTCAGACGGTATACCAAACATTCTATCTAATGATGATTGTTTTGAATTGGGTATTAGACAAACACCATTGAGAAAACCGATACTAGAAAAGTATCTCAGAATCACTATTGAAAAGGACGATAAATACTATCGTAATTATTTAAGAAACCAAACTCTTATAGACTTGGACTTCATACCACAAGATATCGAAGACCGTATCTTAGAAGAGTTTGATAAAACCAAAGTAGTCAAAGGTAAAGTATTTGACTATCTAGTATCTCATCGTTTAAATGAGTTATTAAATCATGTAGAGGATTTTACATTATGACAGAAAAGAAAAAAGGAAGAGGGAGACCGAAGGGTGCTCCAAACAAACCTAAGATGGAGTTAGTGACTGAGAGAGTTGAACTAACCAATAATGCAGACGTATACGAAATACTATGTCAAGCAAATATCGTTGCAGAAGAATCTGAAGACCTTGCAGTTCAAGGACTCCAAGTATTCAGTCAAAGAAACGGTGCAATCAAACCTGTTTTACAATGGGCATTTGACGACAATATAAAGTCAACACTACCTGAAGGTAAAACACCATACGGTGAGAATGATGCACCTGCATCAGACCTTGCAGAAACAAGTCTTAGATTTGAATTTAAAACGTTTAAATACTTTGTGACTGAACAGATACCTGCAACTAAGAGAGAACATATGTGGATACAAATGTTAGAAGGTATTCCTGCAAAGGAAGCAGAGTTAATAGATTTAGTAAAAGACGGAATCTGGCCGTTCAAAAATATTACAAAAAATATTGTTGAAAAGGCATTTCCCGAAGTTGTTTTTAACTAAATATAGGTAGGAGTTCGAGACTATACATAGAAATTATATGGAAAGGTCAGATGCACTTTCCGATGTTGGAACCTTTCTAGTCGCACACTCCCCCATGGGTTATTTTTTATAGGATAGATATATTATGGCAGATGAAGTTAAATCAGAGTTCGCACAACAAGTAGTCGAACCACCTCAAAAATCAGAGTTTGAAATGGTGCAAGAACGTATTGCAAATTATACTATTTCAGTCACACCAAACAATGCACAAACTATTTCTAGTATATTAGAACTAGGTCTTGCAAAAGGAAACTTTAAACTTTCTGAACTAGACTCTTTAGTTTCTATTAGAGAAGAAGTAAACAAAGGATTGATTGAATATCAAACTCAAGTCCAAGTTGCACAAAGAAGATTACAAGAATTACAGGAAGAAGAAACTGCAAGGATTGTAAAAGAAAGAGAAGATGCACAAAACGAACTCTTCAATAGAATGACTGAAGAGAGACAAAACCGTAAGAAAGCAGAAGAGGAATTAAGACTTGTAAAAGCACAACTCGATGCACTTTCTAATGTTCAAGGTAATGTCACCTCTGCACCAATCACAAGTGGTGGAAATGCACCAAGTGTCACTGGAGAAAAACCCGAACCAAATTTACAACCTAAACCTAAAGTGCCAGGCAAGACTTCTCCTGCATTCGCAGCTGCACGTGCATTGAATCCTGTAAACGAAAAAGAATCTATTTCAGAAGATAAAGAGTTATTAGAAAAGGTTGAAGAAACTAAAAAGTCGTTTAAGGAATGGGAAGAATCTCAAGAAGAAATTGTATTAGATGTTCCTGAAGATGCAAAAGGAACTGAAGACTTTTTTAAAGAAGTTGCAAAGGTAGAAGAAGAGTCAGAAGAATTAATACCTGAAGAAGATTTCGATGAAGAAGAACAAAACTTCCTAGACGAAGAGTTAGAAGATTTACCAGTAGATGATTTAGATTTGTTTGAAGAAGAGTTAAAGGTTGCAGAAGAAGATACAACAACTCAACCTACTTTCCCTATTACAGGTGGTAATGCACCAAATCTAAAAGGACAAGTTCCTGCACCTCAAAAAGTTTCTGCAGTCTATGATTCAGAAGAAGAACTCTTGAAATCAGTTCAAGATAAAATAGATGCAAAGAAACAAGAAGAAGTAGAAGAGTATGACGAGATTGTAATCCCTAGTTCAGACGAACTTGAGAATATGACTAAGAAACAAATTCAATCTGCAGGTAAAGAACTTGGTTTTAAATTATCAACTACTGATACTAAAGATGTCATGATTCAATCATTCTTAGAACAAACACAAGAGTTAATACAAGACCTACAAGATAGTGGTGAATTCGTAAGTGCAAGTGATGAGGGTGATAATGACAAGAATGACGATGTCAGAGACGGTGGATACTTCTAAGGAAGGAACCGTTGACTCTATTGATTTAAATAAACTAAGTCCAATCTACAAAGAATATTTTAAGGACATTCATAGTGATGTCCTTAGACATAACTTTCCCGAAGAGTATTCTATACTTCTCGGTTTTTTCCACGACATAAACAAAATCTTTTTACATAGAGTAGACGATACACTTGTCTTCTCTGCATTCGATATGGATATGGGTGAAAGTATTTGCCTTAAACCCTTTCTCTACAAACATAAAGGTTTCCCTCGTTCAACAGAACTAAGTGAATACGAAGACCAACAGTTCTTTGCAATACCAAAATACTTTTCACCTTTTACTGAGGGTGATAAGGTAGTCTATAAATACGTCAAAGAGGAAGGTGACATTGAACGTCACGTAATTTGTTCACATGAGTAATAGAAACATACCAATCACTGCAGTTGACCAGTACGACTTCTTAGAACACCGTAGAGAACAAGAAAAGAAACACTGGAAAGATAAACAAGGTAATAATCCTCTTGAATCAATTCTTACTGTTGAAGTAAATACCACTGAACTCTGTAATCGAACTTGTGTGTTTTGTCCTCGACACGACCCCAAAGTATTCCCAAATAGAAATCTACACATGACTATTAAAGGTGCAAACACTATTGCAGAAGAGTTAGGTGACAATAATTTTCAAGGTAAAATATCTTTTAGTGGATTTGGTGAGAACTTATTGAATCCACATTTCCCTGAAATCGTAAAAGAGTTTAGATTTAGTTTACCACAAGCAACACTAGAGTGTAATACTAATGGTGATAAGTTAGATGTTGATTATGTGAAAAGATTGTTTAAGAATGGTTTAGATTTATTGTATGTAAATCTATATGATGGTATACATCAGATGGAACACTTCGACACTATGATGTCAGATGCAAGAATAAGAGAAGACCAATACAAATTCAGAATGCATTGGGGTGATTTTGAAAAACATGGATTGATACTAAACAATAGGAGTGGTGTTATCGATTGGGTAGGAATTGAGAATGATAGTGTAGAGAATTTGAAAGGTAAACCATGTCACTACCCTTTCTATAAAATGTTTGTTGACTGGAATGGTGATGTATTATTTTGTTCCAACGATTGGGGACGAGAACATGTTGTAGGTAATCTTATGCAACAAAGTTTACATGACGTATGGTTTAGTAAACCTATGACTAAGATTCGTAAGAGATTAATGAAGGGAGATAGAAGTCACTCTCCTTGTAATAAGTGTAGTGTGGACGGTTCGTTATTTGGAAAACCTTCGTTTGATTTAATTACAGAATACTATGATAAACTTCGTAAAAAATAAAAACAAAATTCGTGTTTTATCTTTAGAAGAAACT
>Ga0255783_10003174_pt1 | contig 15823 bp, 24 predicted proteins | sample 011ome_22_FD_179981 | JGI IMG/M metagenome (GOLD analysis project Ga0255783, IMG submission 179981) | Coastal salt marsh microbial communities from the Groves Creek Marsh, Skidaway Island, Georgia - 011507BT metaG (version 2) | ecosystem: Environmental > Aquatic > Marine > Intertidal zone >... | reverse complement strand
CAAGTGTGTCAGCAGTTTCGCCAGATTGCGAAATAGGAATTACAATATCGCCTTCATTTATTACGGGATTTCTATATCTGAATTCTGAAGCATATTCAACCTCAACAGGTATTCTAAGAAGTTCCTCGAAGTAATATTCAGCTAAAAGACTAGAGTGCCAAGAGGTTCCGCATGAAATAAAAATAATTCTTTTAGCATTTTTAAAAATCTCGAAATGTTTTTTTAGAGATGATATTGAAATAGGATCATTAGCAGAAATAAGTCTACCTCTGAAAGTATCTATTATGGACTGGGGTTGTTCAAATATTTCTTTTAACATAAAATGCTCGTAACCACTTTTTTCAACTTGATCAATATTTTGTTTGAGCTCTTGTATGTAAGGATCAATAATGGAATCCTTTTTAATTTCTCTAAGTGTTAGCCCTTTTTTTACATTAACGATGAACATTTCATTATCGTTAAGATAAATACAACGTTTTGTAAACTCTAGAAAAGGAGTAGCATCAGACCCAAAATAATATTCAGAATCACCAACTCCAATAGCCAAAGGACTGCCAAGCCTTGCACCAACAATTTCTTTAGGATTTTTAGAATCAAAAACAACAATTGCATAAGCACCAACAACTTGTTTTAAAGCATAATAAACAGCTTTTCCTAGTTTAACTTTTTTTGTTTTTTTTATGTCTTCAATTAGGTTTACCAAAACTTCTGAATCAGTGTCAGAATGAAAAACATAACCTTTTTTTGAAAGAATTTTTTTTATTGAATTATAGTTTTCAATAATTCCATTGTGTACGAGAGTAATTTCGCCAGAGTTGGATGTATGAGGGTGAGAATTTATCTCATTTGGAGGACCGTGAGTTGCCCATCTAGTATGCCCTATTCCAATTGAACCTAATTTTTCGTTAGGACTTTTAAAAAGTAATTCAAGATCAGAGACTTTTCCTTTGGTTTTTTTGATTAAGGTTCTTTCATTGTGAATCATTACACCGGATGAATCATAACCTCTGTATTCTAATCTTTTTAAACCATTTATTAAAATATCATAAACTGGTTTTTTCCCTATATATCCTACTATTCCACACATTAATTTCTAATTACCATTTGAAGTTCATTTTTTTGAAACCCAATTTTTTCATAAAATTTTGAGTTTTTTTCAGATGAGCTCAATACAATTTTATCACAATTTTTTTCATTGCCAATTTTTATAAGCTCTTTTAAAAGTTTTTTTCCAGCACCTTGTCCTCTGTAATTTTCGTTAACAGCAACATCCTCAATAAGTCCTAATATTCTAGTTAACTTTTTGATTATATGTAATGTAGCTACACCAATTATAATATTCTCCTCTGCTATTACAATAGTAATTGAGTTAGGATCACTTAGGTAATTGGGGTTGATAGGTTTGTCAAAATTTCTGCTAAAAGAATTAGTCCAAATTTCAATTACCTGATTAATATCATTTTTTTCGAGCTTCCTTATGTTCATAAAAAAACACAAAAATAACGATTTAACTTACATAATCGTAGTTTAGTCGACAAAAAAGATGTATTGATGCTTATTGAAAATAAAGATCTACTGACAATTCTATATCATCTAGAATCAATCTGTCTCCTAAATTTTCAAAAAAACTTCCAGAGTTGTATTTCACATCATATTTGCTCCTGTCAAAGATCATATTAGCTGTAAAACCACCAGGATTTCTAATTAATTCAAACTCTACAGGATGAGTTATGTCTTTTATTGTAAGAGATCCTTTAACCGAAAATCCAGATTCAATTATTTTGGAGCTATTAATTGTAAGAAAGGATTTTTTGTGTTTGTCAACTGAAAAAAAATCATCAGATTTTAAATGACCCTCAAGTCTTTCTTTACTTGAACCAGACAAATCTTCAACTAATAATGTTGTCATATCAACAACAAAACTGCCCTTACATATAGACATTTTAGAAGTCTTTTGATCATAACACATAGTCAACTCTCCAGAGATAAACTTTAATGAACCGTTATGTTGGCTATTTGTAATTTTCTTGCCAATCCAATTTAAAGAACTACTTTCAGTATCAATCAACATAGTTGTTTCTTGAGCTGATAGAGAAAAGATAGCAATGTTTAAAAAAATAAAAGTTTTTAAAATTTTCATAATCAATTAAATTAGTAAACGGGAAGTTTTATCGTGCTTAGCCCCCTCTTCCAACTTTTCTAACTCCACCAGATTTAGTATTATTAGATTTGTTTTTGAAGTTTTGTTTTACCCCTTTTTTGTTGGGGACTTGTTTGTCCATTCTGTTTCCAAAAAATTTACTTCCCATATTTATTTATTTAATTGTTCCAAAAATTATGCCATTAACTGTTCAAAGAACCCTCCGATTTTCTTTTTTCTATCCACAAAGTGCATCTCAAGAATCCAGTTTTTCTTTTCACCTTTTTTGTTTAAGCCGTACATATCAGTTTGATTTTCAGGGTGAATATAGTTTGATTTATCTTCTTTTTCAAGTTTTTCGTGAGGGTATTGACCTATGATATGACCCGCTATCTCTCCTCCAAAGTCCCATCCATATTTTATTGCCAAATCTTGAGAAAAAGAATAGAGTTCAGCTCCACTAATTTTACTTTTGGATTTAAAATACTCACTTCCTTCGTACCAAGCTTTTTCAATATCTTTTCTTAGTTTTATTTTATATGGATCATTTCCAATCACATAGGTCCTTCCAAAATCAGCTTCCCACTTTTCAAAGATTGGTCCAAAATCTAAAAATAATATGTCGTCATCTTTAAGCGTTAGGTTGATCGGATCTTCATTGTAGGGGTAAAGAGTATTTTCTCCACAACGAACAATTCTTTTGTGCCAGTAATGCTTTATGCCAAACATCTCAAAAGCCAGGTCAAATATCATAGAATTAATTTTTTCCTCTGAATTGCCTGGTATCAATATGTCTCGCCTTTCAATCTCTTTAAAAAGTAGCTCAGCTTTTTTCTCAGCTTTTATAAGATCTTTCACTGTAGAATTCATAATTTAAATATACTTAATTTGCAAACACATTATAAACAATGAATTATCTTAAATTTCCTTTAATTATTCTCTTTACAATCACATCATATTCTCAAAATGATATATTAAATATTGGCCATCGTGGGGCCAAAGGATATGTAGCTGAAAATACCATAGAATCTATTCAAGAAGCTATTAGACTTGGAGTTAATGGTGTTGAAATAGACGTTTTTAGATGTAAAAGTGGTGAGATTGTGTTGTTTCATGACAAAACTCTTGAAAAACTTACAGACGGAAAGGGGGAAATTGAAAATAAAACTTTAACAGAGCTTAAAAAATTAAAAGTACTTGACTCTCAATACTCAATACCTAAACTTGATGAAGTTTTAAAATCAATTGGAAGAGAAATTTTTTTAAACATTGAGTTAAAAGGATCCAATACTTCGATGCGCTCTTATGAATTAGTAAAAAAATATATAAATCAAAATAAAATAAATCCAAAAAACATTTTATTCTCAAGTTTTAACTGGAAAGAATTGAAAAAGTTAAGAAAGTTAAGTAATGATATCAATATTGCTCTAATTACTGAAGATGATCCATTATTGGCTATAAATTCAGCGAAAGAGTTAAATGCTGTCGCTATCAATCCAAATTTTAAGGACTTGAACACTGAGGTCGTAAAAAAAATTAAAAATGCTGGATTTGATATTTATACTTGGACAGTAAATAAAAGAGAGGATATTGAGAAAATTAAAAAATTAAATGTTAACGGAATTATAACTGATTATCCTGATAGGTTTTGACTTCTATTTTGAATAAACTTGACAAAAGCATTATTGGCTCCCATTTTTTTGATTTATTACAATAAATTTTATGACTTGTGCTTTTGGGATCCATTAGATTATTAGTCACGGCATGATTTATAATATCTTGTTTACTGAATTTTTCATTCTCACCAGTTTTAATAATTGAAGATTGATAGTCAATTTTTGTAACAGGAATTTTTTTAAAGCCCAACTTTTTCAACGTAAAATATCTGTGATGACCGTCTATAATTACCATGCTTTGGGAACAACATAAAATTGATGAAATAATTATGTAGTCGTTAAAAGATTTTAAAAAACTCGATAAAGTGGAAGATTTTTTAGAAATTACTTTTTCGTGGGGGAAAACATCGTTTATGTCTACTAGCTCAAGACCTTTTATTATAGATTTGTCAAAATCTATTGAAAACATTAGTAGTATGTTACGTAGGCTACGGCCACAGCAATTAAAACTAATACAACGGCACTAACAGTAAAAAGTCCGTAGACATTATTGGATATTAAAAAGTCGAATTTATTTTTCATTCTTAAATTTTATACAAAATTACAAATTTTCTTATAAAGCTTGTTTTAAATCGTTTATTATGTCACTTGCATTTTCAATTCCAACACTCAATCTAATTAAACCTTGGTTTATACCAATTTTTTCTTTGATTTCATCAGGCACATCTGCATGAGTCATTGAATAAGGATGTTGTGCTAAACTTTCGTTACTACCAAGGCTTACAGCTAATTTGATAAGCTTGAGATTATTTAAAAATTGAAAAGCTTTTTTCTCACCTCCAAAAACTTCAAAACTAATCATGGCCCCACTTCCACTACATTGATTTTTGAAAATTTTATATTGTTTCTCCCCCATTTGTTTAGTACCAGGAAATGAAACAGATTTTATTTTTTTATTAGATATTAAATATTTTACAACTTCTAAAGCATTTTCCTCTTGCTTTTTCATTCTAAGATGTAAAGTTTCTAAACTTCTTGTTAATAACCAAGCCGTATAGGGTGCAATCATACTTCCTAAAAATGTTCTCAGGGTTTTCACCGGTCGTATTACATTTTTTGAACCCATAACACACCCAGCTATTACGTCACTATGACCATTTAAAAATTTAGTAGCAGAGTAACAAACTATATCAACCCCAAAGTCAAGCGGCTTCTGCCAAAGAGGTCCAAGGTATGTATTGTCCATTACCAGCATAACATCTTCTTTAGATTTTTTATTAATAGTAATTTTTAAGTTATTAAGCTCCTCCAAATCAAATAAAGTATTAGTTGGATTTGCTGGAGATTCAAAATAAATCATTTTTACTGGTCCAGAAAATTCTTTTGTGCTAAGCTTTTCAAGAATCTCATCATTATTTGTATTGGATGAAAAGGGTAAAATTTTTACTCCTATGTCTTTTAGAAAATGTGTAATAAAGTGATGAGTTCCGCCATAAACTGGATTGCCATAGATTAAGATATCTCCAGGCTTTAAGTAGGAAAGCATTGTAGTAGAAATTGCACTCATGCCACTTTCAAATGCTGCTGCAGACTCACTACCCTCTAGAACAGCAAGTCTCTCTTCCAATATTTGCATGTTTGGATTATTTATTCTAGAATAAATCAGCCCTATTTCTTCTTTCGCATTAAGCTCTGATTTACCATAGGCAACTTCAAAAAAACGTTTACCTTCCTCAGCTGTTTTGAAAACAAAGGTCGATGTTTGAAATATAGGAGGTTTAACAGAGCCCTCACTCCACTCAGGAGTGTAGCCAAAGCTCATCATTTCAGATTCTGTATGCAACTTTTTTTTACTAAGTTACTTATAATAAATCATTTATATTTTTTTTGATAATAAATTAAACATGATATCTCTTAGATTTAAAATTTCAAGATCAGCCATGTCATAATTTTGATTTTTGGAATTTACACTATTGTAACCAACACAAAATATTCCAGCAGATTTAGCCGCAATTATTCCATTGGTTGAATCCTCAATTACAATGCAGTGTTTTTTACTATAACCAGATAATTTAGCAGCCTTTATAAAAATTTCAGGATTAGGCTTTGATTCTTTAAGATCAGCACCACTAATTTTTGCTTTAAAAAATTTATCGAGATCAAATTTTTGAAAAATTCTGTTAATATTTGTCATAGAAGCTGACGATGCTAATATTAATGTAATATTGTTAGATACTAAATTTTTTATCAAGTCTAGTGCACCATCAATCATTTGGAAACCTTGGTCATTATCAAAAATTTCTTTAAAGTGTTTCCTTTTTGATTTTACTAGATCCTCAGGTTGAACATTCAATTTAAATAGTCTACATAATTCCTCACAAATAGAAAACGTTGATTTTCCAGTAAAAGATTCATAAAGTTCATTTGAAACGTTTAGATTAAATTCATTAAACATACTTTGATAAGCCTTGTGATGAAGTGGTTCACTATTAACAATTACCCCATCCATATCAAAAATTACAGCTTTTAACATACTACAAAGAATGTTTTTTTTAGTATATTTAATGTATTAACAAACAAAAAATAAAATTACAATGAAAAAATTATTATTTACACTATTTACATTTTTATCTTTTTCTATTTCTGCACAGCAAATGGCATTTAATACAATTGATATAACTGCTGAGCCAAATTCACAAGATGATCTTATAGAATTATTTGACGAGTTTTTTGCAGATGCAAATTTCAAATCAGGTGGAATTCTTTTAGAAAGATTAAGACATGGTCGTGAAGATGGGAGAACTCATAGATTAGTATGGCTATGGGAACTAAATAATGGAGGAAGAGTTGAAGGAGACATGAAGGAATTCGAAAATTCTGCCTTCTGGGGTCAATTTAGTAATCGTATTGAAAGCTGGGGGTCTGCTAAAGCAGGAAGAATTATGAGTTGGCAAGATGGAGATGTTAAACAGTTTCCTTATGGTCATATTTGGGATATCTCACCTAAAGATCCAGTAGCATTTAAAAAAGCACATGACAAAATTGTTAATCAGGCGTCTGATGTTTTTAAAAATAGAGTAGTTGGATTTGGAACATATGATATCCATAGACCAAATGGTGCTACTCACTGGGTAGTTATAGGTGGTACTGACGTTAACGGACATTTAAGTATGCACCAGGATTTAGAAGACAATTATACTAAAGCTATGAACAAATATTTTGAAGATAGAGGTGAGGTAGAACATGTTCACGATTTTATTGTAGAAGTATTAGCTAGATATTGATTTATAAATATTTATAAAAAAAAGGGGATGTTGATTTTAACATCCCCTTTTTTTATGAATAATTTATTCTATTAAAATGAAGCATAGTCGGTATTTGGAAATAAAGGAGTTAAACCTTTTTCTCCTCCAACTAAAAGCGCTGTAACTTGTTGAGCCATTTTACTTTCATCGTCATTAAATCTCCAATCAAGATATTTTTGATAGTGATCATAAGAAGCCCAATTTCCGTATACATAGTAAGTATTAGTTGTATCGTTATAAAAAGCTTCCAATGAAATATTTCCATCGTATTCTCTTGTGGCTTGTAAGCCATCAGGAGTATTTAATAAATCAATTAAGGCTTGTTTATTTCCAGGCTTAGCCTTAAGTGTTACAAGTACTGGAGTTTTAGGACCTACAGCTTGCATCATTCCACCAAAGTCAAAAAAGTCACCTTGTGTAATAACCTTTCCTTCGTCATCAAAATTAAAATACCAATATCCAGAAAGATTTATTTCTTTTCCTGTGATTGAATTTTTTCCAGTCCATGTTCCATAAGTTCTAACACTTCCATCTAATTTTCCTTCTGGATTTGAACCTGGAAGCCATACATTTGCAGTATATTTTATATCTTCAAAAGTGTCGTGATATCCCTTTAACATTCCAGCATAGGTGTCATAGGTTCCTGGTTCTGAGCCATACATAGGAGTAATAATTTCCATGTCTTTACTCACTAGCGCTAACTGTCCATCTAGATCCTCTTCTCCATGAAGTTCAAAAAGTTTTTGAGCTGTGGCAAGGTTAGCCTCATACTTTGGGTTTGTATTGCAGCTTACAAAAATTGATGCTACAAAAAATAGTGATAATAGTTTTTTCATTGTAAATTTTTTCGTTATTCTATAAATTTATAAAAAATATTCAATACAGAATGTTTTCTAAACATTAATTTATTGTATCCAAATAATTGATTTGAAAACGCTATTTTTATCATAATATTTACTATTAATGAAGGAGGACTTTGAAAAATATTTAAAATATCATTGGAATAAAGGCGGTACAGGTAAAATATTTAATTTTAAATACATTGAATATAAAAATGGTATCCTAAAGCTTGAGGGAGAATTTGGAGATTCAACATTAAATCCAAACAAAACCGTTCAGGGAGGTCAAATGACCTCAATGCTTGATGACGCAACAAGTCTTTTATTGATATATGAATCTAATGGAAAAGTATACCCAAATTCTACTAATTTAACGAGTCTACATCATAGACCTTTGTATAAAGGAAAGGTTAAAGTAACTGCAGAAATCATTCAAAAAGGTAAAAATATTGCTACTATTAAAGGAGCATTGTATAATTCTGAAAATAAAATAGCTGCTACATTAATGCATACAGCTTTTTTATTCAATATTTAAATTTTAAAAAGTGAAATATTATTTAAAAAACTTGGGTATCTTATTTATAACCTTAGGTTTAATATTGTCTGTGTTTGATTTTTTATTAGAAAATAACCTTGTGATCTTAATCTTAGGATTAATATTTCTAATAATCTCAAAATTTCTTAAGCTCTAATTTATTGTCCTATTGGTAATACCGAGAAGGAAATAACTGAATTAAGTTCAACTTTAACAAAGAATTCCAAAGGATTACAACATGTTTCGCAATCCTCAATAAATGATTGATTTGATACAGATGGATCAACCATTTTCAAATGATTTTCCCAGCAATGTGGACATTCAAAATAATGCTCTATCATATATTTTTAAAGACATAATCCGTGCCAATATTAAAAAATTCAATCAAATAATTAATAGTATTTTTGAATTCGATTATATAATAGTATGAATTTAAAAACAACTTTCGCACAAAATTTTTTTCGAATTTTTCTTGGACTAATAATGATATATATTGGTATAGCTCATTTAACATTTAGAAGGATTGAATTTCAAGCTCAGGTACCAGTATGGATTACTCAAAATGAAAATATAATAGATTTTATTGTTATTGTTTCAGGATATATTGAAATCATTTTTGGGCTAACGCTTATCTTTTTAAACAAATACAAGATTTATATTGGAATCGCATTAGCTGTTTTTTTTATTTTGATATTTCCAGGAAATATTAATCAATACATTTATGAAATTGATGCCCTTAGATTGGATTCCAATGAGAAAAGGTTTTACAGGCTTTTATTTCAACCAGTTTTAGTTTTATGGGCCTTATGGTCATCGGGTGGATTAAAATATTTAATTAAAAAAAATAAAAACTAACTTAATTTATTTTCTTTTATATACTTTTTAAGTTCAAGTTCAATTTGCTTAAAAGTATTCATACTACTTTTTAATCTAGAAATTTCGATTAAAAGGGTTTCTGTTTTAAGTATTAGTATATTCCAAAATTCCAAATCATTATAAAGACTTAAAAAATTTGTTTCAATTCTTGGATGATTATTAACATTTACATTTTTGAAAATAGTCTGAGGGCCAATCTCTAAGTATTCAATATTTTTATTCACATACGACTCAACTTTGTCTAGGTATTGTTTTTCATTAAATGCAGCCATTCCGTCCGCACCATTTTTTACTCTTTCATATAGCTTGAGTTTAATTTTTAAAGAGTCTTTGGGGATTTTGTTAATTAAATCCTTTTCGATGAATTCCTGAATTATGGGGTAATCATATCTTATTGGCCATGTGGTTAGAATTGGCCAAACTATTTGTTTCAAAGTTGTTATGGAATCTAAATCATTTCTTTCGATAATTTTAATTGATCTAACCAAATTGTTAGACATTTTCTCAAAACGTTTTAGTGTATTATTTTGATATTTAATAGCTTTTTCTATTTCTTTATCAATCTCTAAAATATAGTTGTTGATCTCTTTATCTAAAATTCTTTTATCATTCCAATTATTAATAGCTAAGGCTAATAAAATTCCAGTACATACAAGTGTAATTTCTGCTATAATATGTTTAAGTCCTATGTTTTGGGATTTGACAAAGAATGATTTATAAAACATTTTTTTAAAAAATTAAATATCCAATATAATCAATAAATTAAATTTTAAAACTAGTTATCAGATTTTTAAAATCTTTAGGTAAAAATCAAATTAGTATATTTAAAATATGAAACGTTCTGATTATTTTATTTTAGGAGCAGCTTTTTTTAGTTTTATTTTTTCTGTCTATCTATGGTTTTCTGGACAACAACAAGAGGGATTGTATGTTGGTATTTGGGTACCATCAATTCTTGCAGCAGGAGCATACATTAAACAAATTTTTAAATAATGAGTACCCAAATAATATTTTTTATTGGATTCTTTGTATTTGGAATTTTTATTATTGGAATTTTATTAATTCCAAGAGAATCAAATGAGGAAAAAAATGATAGGATTGAAGCTGATATCATGGATTATGATGGTGCCGGAAACTTTGGAAGAATTCCAAATAGAGAGAAAAAAAAATTTTAATTTAAAAAAATGAAGAAGATAATATTATTATTTGCTTTCATATTTCCTACAATTCTAATGGCTCAGTTAAATACTGATCTCGGTCATTTATATCCCGGGGAAGAGGTTGTAATTAAAACTCAGGACGATTGGGGAAAAGAAAATTATAAAAAAGTTATTAATGAGTTTAAAAATGATCCTTTAAAATTAGGAGAAATAGTATTTTTAGGAAACAGTATTACCGCTGGTGGTGGTAATTGGAGTTTAAGATTAGATCATCCAAACATAAAAAACAGAGGAATTGGAGGGGATACCACAGATGGTGTTTTAGCTCGCTTAGATGAGGTAATCTATTTTCAACCTGAAGCAGTTTTTTTATTAATTGGAATTAATGATTTGTGGAACAATAATTTAACTGACTCATTTGTTAATAATGTTGGAGAAAATATCATTGAAATAGCTAGAACTATAATAAAAAAGTCCCCAAAAACCAAGATGTTTGTTCAAACAGTTTTACCTATTGGTAAGCAAGAGTACATAGAGCCAATTAAAAATTTAAATGATATAATAAAATCTAATGCAGAATTCTACAACGTTATTGATCTTTATGTAGAATTCGTAAATGAAAAAGGTTTAATGCAAGAAGAATTAACTACTGATGGAGTACATTTAAATGAAAAAGGTTATCAAAAATGGGTGAAAACAGTAAAGCCTATTTTTTATTCTTTTAAGAAAAAAAGTAAAAAACCTTACGACACTAAGCTTTTTTAATCCCCCCCTTTTCTGGGTACTTAACTTTAGACCATCCAAAAGCCATCCTATATGGATCTTTGACCTCTAAATCAATATCTAATTTGTCTTCAAACCTTTCAATTGACCCTAGAATTTTGTCAAGATTGTGTCTTGTACCTTTTTGAATTCTCAGACATACTTTATCATTAAAATCAATGAACCATAAACAGTCTACAGAGCTAGTATTTCCATATCTACCAGACCAAGTTTCAGTTACATTAGCATAATGTTTAATTTCTCTCCAAGTTTTGCTTTTCGTTGTAATTGGAGCCAATAACATAATTCTTTTTATCCCTTCTCTATCAACTACAATTCTATCACAAAACAGTAGCGGAAATAAAAAAAATAGAATTAAAAAAATGATATCATTAGTAATTATAGGCTCAACTATTGTCCAAAGCATTGAATTAACCAATTCTTCGTCGATTTTTTTACCAACGCCAATTACAAGAAGAATTATAAATGGAATGAGTAAAAGTTTTAGGTTAATTCCATATGAAATATGTTGTCTCATAATTTACAGTATAGTTAAATTTTATTAGACAATTACAACAGACTAATTTAAGATAATTAAAAGAAAAAACATTCTAATTAAAATGTTTTATATTTAAATAAAAAAAACATGAAAAATATTTATCACTTATTATTTATTGGAATTCTTTTTATAAGTTGTAATTCAAACATATCTAATGAAAACACAACTGAAATAGGTTCTGTTTTACTTGACGAATCCTCTGAAATGACTCCATTGTTTGCAGGAGAAATTTCAAACCAAAAAATTTGGCTTAGATATATTCAAGCTCACAATGACAAGAATTTAGATGTTATAGCAGAAATAAATGCTGATGATTGGGAAGGTTATACCGCTGATGGAAGTGTTGTTAAAGGAAGTGCAGCACATATTGAGATTTTAGATAATTGGTTTAAATCTGCAAATCCAAAATGGGAAGTTAAATGGATGATAGCTAACGCTGCTAAAAATAATGAAGGTGTCGTAGAACAATGGTTAACAACTGGAAATGATTATTCAGATGTTGATGAAAATGGAAATGAAATTTTTGAACATAATGTTCATGATATTATGTTCGTTGACGGTAAAATAAAGAAAATTAATGTCTACAGTAGGGCTAAAGCTCAGGAGTCTGCTGAGTTCTCATACTAAACTTAAATGTAAAATTAAACCTCCCTACAGGGAGGTTTAATTATTTTGTAAAGAATTAAATCAGATTATCTTCTTACATATCCACCAATAGATTCTCTATATTCAATCTCAAATCCATTGTCAGATGCAAATTTTTTAAATTCATCACTTGCATTTCCAATTGTAATGAATGATTCTATTTCAAAAATTTCAAAAAACTTGTTAAAATTTGGTCCCTCAATGAAATCAATACCATGTTGTATCCCATCTTGACTGTTATTATATCTTTCAATTAAAGTAACTTTGGACCCGTCCTCAGAAATGTAATAGCCATAGACAGTAGATGGCTCTCTTTCCACTATAAAATCAGATAAATATTGAGTAAAATTTTCAACTTCTTCAACTGAATTACCTTTTGTATTTAACTCTAAAATGAAGGTTATCTCTTCAGAATCAGAATTGTCTAGAACAGTTAACTCTTTGGAGATTTCGGTATTTATGGTTTCTTGACATGATACAACCATAATAAGAGAGAATAATAAAATTAGATTTTTCATTTTAAAAATTTTAAGCATATTAACGATACTAATATAAAAAAGATTGTTCTTTCCTAGAGTAGTTATTTTTTCCATGTTCCACCGTATGCATAGTGCGGATTTTGCTTTTTTATACTTATCAGGCAGTTTTTGCAACTAAAAACCCAGTTCTTATTTGGATTATGTCTAATTCTAAACATAACGGAAAACTCTTCATTACAAAAGTTACATAATTTGACCCTCATTAATACAAAGATAACTTACTTCTTTGTTATAGAGAAACTCAATGGAATTTTCGTTGCGATTAGCTAAAATATTTTATAGAAATTTATATATTTGTAGATGCATCAAGAACGCGAAAGCGTACCAACCGACTAGCTCAAAGCACGGTGGTTTAGAATGTGGGTGTCTCTACCAAAAAACTGAGAAATCTATTTTAAAATCTTGTTGCTATAATTTTAAAAATAATATTATGGCAAAATTTAAAGGTCAATTAAGTTTCAAAGTAACATTTGATGGATTAAATATTCCTAATGACTTTGACAAATGGATTGATGACACGAAAAAACAATTAAACTACTTTCAAAAAACTTACAAAAGAAAAAATTTTGAAATTAAATCAATTAATAAAACAATATCAATAGATGAAACAGAAAAAAACAAGAACCATTCAAATCAAAACTTTTAAAAAGGAAAATGAATTAGATACTATATTTAAAACTATAGATACTGATTCTCTAAAATTATATGCTGAAATGTCAGTTGCAAAAGAGTAAGCGAATAGAGAACTGACGTTTTTAAGAATTCCGAAAGAAATCCAGTCAGAGTCACTTAAAAAGTGCCGAAATAGTGCCGAGAACAGGTTAAAAATTCGTATATTATTGTAAGTTATTTCTAAGGAATTCTGCAAGCTAGAGCTATAAAAAAAACCTCCCAACAGAGAGAGGTTCTAGTGGAGAAGATGGGAATCGAACCCACGACCTCTTGACTGCCAGTCAAGCGCTCTAGCCAGCTGAGCTACATCCCCAATTCAATTAAACTAATATAGTTGTTGTTTAATTCTTATCAAATTTTATCATTTACTTTAAAATCGAACTTTTATTATATTTAAGATTAATACTATTTATTATGAAATTATTACAAGAGTTTAAAGAGTTTGCCGTAAAAGGTAATATGATGGACATGGCAATTGGGATTATCATCGGTGCATCATTTAACCAGGTTATAGATGTACTAGTAAAACAAGTTCTCCTACCACCCTTATCACTACTTTCAGATGGTATTAACTTAGATAATAGAAAGTTAATTTTAAGAGAATCTCAAACCAATAGTTTGGGAGAAATTTCTGTTCAGGAAGTTGCGGTTAGTTATGGTCAATTTATAGAAACTTTTATGGATTTTATAATCGTTGGATTTACAATTTTTATTGTAGTAAAGTTTATTAATAGACTCAACCAAAAAGCTGAAGATCCAACAGATAAAACAATATCAACCCCTAAGAATATTCAATTACTTATGGATATGAATGAATTATTAAGAGAGCAAAATAAAATTCTAAGAGAAAAGAAGTAAATTATTGAATTATAGAGTCATAAATTAAAGACCTAAATTTATCTGCGATCTTTAATTTATAAGTTTCAAATGATTGGGTCATGTAAATAATTACCATATTTTCTTTGGGATCTACTCTAAAATAAGTTCCAAACATACCTCCCCATCCAAAAGTTCCTTTAGAACCAAATTTTGTATCCTCTTCTTTTACAATTTCAAAACCTAAGCCAAACCCTTTCTTCTTGCCAAAAGCTAATTTTTTATACTTAAGACCAAGTGAATGGTCAACTTTCATTAGATCAAGAGTTTCTTTACCTATTAATTGATTGTTTTTGAATGTACCATTGTTTAGAAGCATTGAAGCAAATTTTAAATAGTCATCAGTTGTTGAAAGTAATCCACCTGAACCATTTAACAAAACAACCTTGTCCTTAAATGGCGTATTGGACTTATCATCGAATGAAATAAGTTTCTTCTCTTTATCCACAACATACAATGTTGTTAATCTGTCTAACTTGTCTTTTGGAATTTCAAAAAATGTGTCATTCATTTCTAATGGATCAAAAATTCTTTTTTTCAGGAAAACATCTAATTTTTGACCAGATAAAACTTCAATTAAATAGCCACAAATGTCTGTAGCATAACTGTACCACCAAGTTGTTCCAGGTTCAAATTTTAAAGGATTTTTAGCAGCTTCTTTTGTGTACTCTTCAAGGGTTAGATTAATTGTTTTTCTATAATCTTCTGGTCCTTTAAAATTGAAACCAGCAGAATGTCTTAGCAAATCAATAATTTTAATATGATTTTTAGCAGGTTTTATTTTTTTTCTTTTTTGAACAGATAAATTTTTAAATTCAGGAATATATTGATAAACAGGATCGTCTAATTCAAACTTCCCTTCTTCATGCAGCATCATAAGCCCAACAGAAACTATTGGTTTAGTCATAGATGCTATTCTAAAAATATCATCACTTTTAAGTGCACTTTTTTCAGAAATATCAGAATTCCCATAACTATCAAAATGAATTAACTTACCATTTTTTAAAATAGCAGTTTGAATGGCTGAAATATCGTTATTATCAACAAAAGAATGCATAGTTTCGTTTAATAATTCTAACTTTTCAGAAGAAACCCCTTGCATTTCTGGAGATGATATTTCAAAACTAGATTGAGCAGTTATTAAATAACCACATAGAAATAGGATACTTTTTAATGAAGATTTTATAGTTGTTTTGTAAGTCAAAAAATGAGATTATTATGTTGTTAAAATTTATAAAAAAAAAATGAATAAAATTGAGTTTTTAATGTAAATTCGCCGAAATTTTTTAATTACTTGAA
>Ga0255783_10003160_pt1 | contig 15871 bp, 24 predicted proteins | sample 011ome_22_FD_179981 | JGI IMG/M metagenome (GOLD analysis project Ga0255783, IMG submission 179981) | Coastal salt marsh microbial communities from the Groves Creek Marsh, Skidaway Island, Georgia - 011507BT metaG (version 2) | ecosystem: Environmental > Aquatic > Marine > Intertidal zone >... | reverse complement strand
AAAGCATGGGCCTTGTCAAGGTTTAAAGGTGAAGCTGCAACGATCTTAGCTGTCATTTGTTCTGTATACATATTTTGATCTCTCATTTTTAAGGTTAGTTTTTTGGTGTTACAAGGTGGATTATATATCCATTTTTTGATGAAGTCAAACATCAACATCATCATAGTCTTCAAGCGTCTGGCAGTATTCTTGCCATTCGGTTAGTTCTTTGCGGTCAACAAGGCCGCATTCTGCTTGCCATTCTAAATAAGTCATTTTTCGTTTTCCCTTATTGCCTTGGTATGAGTAGGATTTTACAGGGTTTCGCGGAAATGTGAAGTATTTTTTCATTTATTTTTAGAACAAAAAAGCATAAGCCTAGGTCTGCTTATGCCCTAACCAGGTGCTAAGGGGCGCGCCTTTATTTCCTGTTAGCACCGGATTGAAATCTAACAGGTCAACAGAGGGGCGACCACCATCATTCAACATGATGGTGGGTGGGGGCGGTTATAAGACTCAGTGATAGTGGGAGCGCGCGCGCTCATCTTCACGTAAACCATTAAGCAAAATAACACAACACAAAAATTAACCAAATCTTTATCATATCTTTATAAAGATTTGGTAAAATATATCACAATTCCAAAGGAGGGATTAAATATGAAAAAATTGATCGTAATCATCGCAATGTTAATAAGCAGCAACACCTACGCCGCCCCATACGTGGAATACAAGCATACCGCAAAGTTCACTGAGTTTGGTGGTACCATGAAGACCACTGATTTTTTGAGGGTTGGGTATAAGACCAAGAAAAATTTTTATTTTGAAGCTGGAAGTAGTTCTGCTGAAGCTGGTTATAAATTCAAGAGTAAACACCTAGAGGTTAAGGGCAAGATTGAAAGCACGGGTCACTTCTCAAAGCACGGACTAGAGACAGAAGTACGATATACTTTTTAAAAATAGTTCTTGACAAGGGTGTTAAAGTAGCTTAGAATACGTGAATGAGAAAAGTACTTTTACTATTAGTATTCCTAGCTACTCCCGCCTCTGCAGATGAACTATACTGCCTAGCTCAAAATATATATTTTGAAGCCCGCTCAGAAAGTTTGGCTGGTAAATACGCAGTGGCTGATGTTGTCCTCAACAGAGTAGACTCTTCAAGGTATCCAAATACTATTTGTTCTGTTATTAAGGAAAGGCATCAGTTTAGCTGGTACTGGGATGGAAAGTCTGACCTACCGCACACTACCTCACCCGCTTGGATAGACTCCGTAAATGTGGCCAAAGGTATACTCTTCCAGAAAAAATTTTTAGGTATTACTGAAGGAGCAACCCATTACCATGCAAACTATGTATATCCTAGATGGGCTAGTTTCTTAGATAAAGTCGGCCGTATAGGAAATCATATCTTTTACCGAGAGCTTTAAAAAAATATTTCTTGACATTTGTTTTCAGTTGTTATATACTTTGAACATACTAAAGGAGTAATTTTAATGATGTGGGTAACCTATAAAGAACTTTACGAATCTAGACCCATAACTAGGGAAGACTACCCTATACTCATGGAAATTTTTCAGAATGATAAAGAGTCTGTAAATAGAGTTTTTGAAGGCTGGAACCGATATAATACCAATGTTCTAACCCGAAGAAAGTCAGACTTGAAAATAGTAGCTTGGTCGGAACAAAATAGAGTTGGAAATGAAGATGGGTCTAAAGTCTGGTTTGTAGGAGCTAGAGCAGTGCACCCTGACTTTAGAGATGGCGGAGTTACTCTAGCCTCCATAAATGCAGAAGCTCTGTACTATATATTTCATACGTGGGGTGCAAAAGCATTATATGCTCCAGTTCTTAGAGCTACCAATGCTAATGGAAATCGCTATAACTGGGAGGACACCATTCCATCTACAGTAAAGTATACAGAGCAAAACGATAACTACGGCTTCGTAGAGATTACTAGGGAGCAGTACCTTGGCAGTATTTAACTATTCAGTAGTTTTAACAGCTGGTGGAGGGACTGTAGCTGGGCCTAATGTAAGTCCTGGCGATAGCATTACTCTCACTGCTACCGCTAATGGATTCTCTGGAACCGCTAGTGCTGTCAATCCTGTTAATTGTTTAGGAATAGATGTAACTTTAGGTGTTGCGACTCCCAACGCTATTGCTAGTTTTTCAGGAAGTAGCTACTCTATAGGATACACCTACACTCAGGATGGTACTACATTCTACACCGCCTCAATTGAAGGTAATGTAGGAACTCTTCCTGATAATACACCAGACCCCTTTGATCTGCCAGATGTATCTAATGCTGTACCAGGGGAGGTAACCTATTCAGTACCTCAGACAATTACAGGTATGGATTCGGGCACTTCTTGTTCTGTCTCGGGAGAGGGATCACCTCAGCTACAGGTAGCAGGGGGAGCTAATCCTTGGGTAACAAGCTCTACTATTAATCCAGGTCAGACAATTGACGTACGTCTTACTGCCTCTTCTCTTTTTAGTACGTCTCGTCAAGCTACTCTTGTAATTGGTACTGTGTCAGATACGATCACAGTAACTACAGCAGCAGAACCTTCAAGTGGAACAGGTGGTCCTATAAGTGGGGGCACAGGTACATATGGTATTCAGGTTTTTGATACTAATGGAATTACAAGTGTGCTATCTCCAAGTACTAGATTTATAAATAGACTGACAGACCCTACATCAGTGTCTATACCCTCCAACGGAGGGAGTGTTCTTATTCCTTGTATTATGACAGGTTTAACTACTTCTAACTCTAGTGTAGTTTTTTCTACTCCTGCTAGTGCTAATACTGCGACAACTATTGTCATAACTCTAGAATCGAACGGTTTCAGGATTACAAATAATGACACACAAGGCACTTTTACTAATATTGTGTATGCAGTGAGGTTTTAAGATGGCTTACGGAATAATTTTTGAAACAGCTAACGGCAATGTACAAATGAATTCTGATACTACAAATACTGGGTTGATTATTATATCCAGTGTAGCTAGTTCTCAAACTGTAACTTTTGATCAAAGTAAAGAGTTTTGTTTTGCACGACCTGCTAGTACAACTTATACTGGTGAGATTAAGATTGCGCTGAGAAGTATCAGTGGGTCTAGTTCTGGGGTACAAACTTACTACTTCGAAGAGCCAGATGGTACGAAAGTAAATACAAACTATATATTAGGTAAATGGGCAAACGAGCAAATAAGTAGTAGTGGAGGTTACGGAGTCCAAATTTTTAATGCTGAGGGAGACTTGGCTTATGATTCCGGTCTTTACACAGGAGATGGAGGACTGGGCCTTGTAGCATTCTGGCCGCAAGGTCAGTTAAGTGGGTACGGCAGTATTGGAACAACTAGTCAGATGACTACTGATTATACATTATTTGCAAATATGAATGGAACTGCTGGCTTGGCCAGCTCCCAAGAGAGTTATTATGGCAACGTATTTAAAAAGTCAGCGGCCGGTACGCCGGAGCCAAGTTCCGGAGGACCTGGTATTTATTGGGAATCAGTCATTCGATTCGATGTTGGGTATGGGTTAAGTGTTTTTGTAGTATCAAATTTCACACCAAGATTTTTAGCAGTAGGAGGTTCAGTATGATACATTATCTTATGTATGTAAACGATGAAGGTGACATAACACAAATTAGAATAGCGAAAGGAATTAATCCTGCGAACAGAGCAGTAGACCCTGTAGTGGGGCAGTATTGTATACACTATATGGAGGCTTTAGAAGATATAGGAGCATTTCATAGTTTAAACTATTGGAACTATGATACTCAGCAGTGGCAAACCAGACTAGACCGACCTAACAAACATGCAGTTTGGAAAGCTGGAGCTTGGACCTGGGATGCTCAGGTTTTACTAGAGGATATTAGAACGGAAAGGAATTATCGGCTCGCTCGCTGTGACTGGACAGCAGTAAACGATACCCCCTTAAGTGAGGCACAAAAAACAGAGGCTGTAAATTACAGGACGGCTCTAAGAAATCTTACTGACAATATCACGATGGAAGATATCGATAGTGTTGATAGTACTCCATGGCCCTCCCCTCCAAGTTTTTTACTACCAGCATAAGAAAAAAAGTTCTTGACATTATAACTCCACTAACATATAATTGACACCATGGCTAAAGAAATTACTAAAATATCCCCAGAAGGTTTAGAAGTTGCTAATTGTTACTTACAATACGGCAGTATTCGAGCAGTCTGTGATCAAATGATGGTATCAGAACATCAAGTAGTTGAAACCTTAAATAAAAGAGATGTAAAAAGGTATATTGACACAGTATACCTCGACATGGGCTACAGAAATAAAAATAACATAGGTGCCTTGTTAGATACCATGATCCAGAGTAAGCTCGATGAAGCTCAAGAGACTGGAGTTTACAGCTCTAAAGATTTAGCTGACTTGTTACAAATGGCTCATAAAATGCGCATGGATGAAATTAAAGCTATGGCTGATATTGAAAAAGTCCACAATGGAAACAGTGTTCGCAATCAGACAAATGTCCAGATAAACGAAGCTCTTCCATTTGGTCAAGGTAACTATGGTAAGTTAATGGAAAAACTACTTAATGGAAACGACTAATGAGTTAAATAGAATGAAGATTGAATTAGCTACACATGAAGTCCAGTGCGAAGAAAGATGGAAAACTACATTCCAACGATTGGAAGGTATTGATTCCACTCTTGCACGTCTTGAGCGTCTAGTACTTACTGTTGGAGGAATTGTTATTATGTTCCTAGCGGGGTTAGTAGTTACCCTATCTACTGTACCACACTAAATGGATCCCGTAACAGCAGTAGCTATAGCGAGTTCTGCTTTTAAGGCCATAAAAGGTATGGTTGATGCTGGTAGGGATGTTGAAGACACCCTGGGGCAATTAGGAAAGTGGTATGGAGCTGTATCAGACTTCAATGAAGCTAAGCGCCTGTCAGAAAATCCACCATTATTCAAAAAGCTATTTAATAGTACTTCCGTAGAGGAAGAAGCTATAACTATATACGCTCAAAACAAGAAAATAGAACAACAAGAACGAGAGTTAAGAGAGCTGTTAACCTGGCACTATGGACCAGACGGCTACAAAGAACTTGTTGAACTCCGAAGAAAGATAAGAGCACAAAGAGAGAAAACAGTATACTTACAGTCAAGGAGAAGAAAAGCTTTTTTATGGAATAGTGTTACTATATCTTCTATACTAATCTTATCTTATAGTTTATATTTAATGGGGGCCTTTTTTTACTCAATCTGGCCTAAGTAGTGTAGGAGAAAAATATGATTTACAAAAAGCGAAATCAGTGGTGCTTTAAAAATGACGAAGGTGTTCAACACTTTGACACAGAAGAAGCTGCAATTAAAGCTTATGGCTTTCCAATGCCAGTCGCCGAAGAAGAAGAATTAGAAGAAGAGTCTGAAGTCTGGGATAAGGACTAGTACCATGCCAATACAAAAAGTAAAAGGCGGATATAAATGGGGAAGCTCAGGGAAAGTATTTAAAACTCGCAAAGGTGCAGAAAAACAAGCACAGGCTGCTTATGCAAGTGGTTATAAAAAGAAAAAGCGAAAACTCCCAAAGAAAAAGCAGCTTGCTGCTAAGATTAGGAGAAAGACTCGTGCCAGCAAAAAGAAAAAGTAGTGCAAAAAAGAAAGACTCTCGTCTAGCTCGTGCAAAAGTATCTGGCTTTAACAAGCCAAAACGTACTCCAGGGCACAAGAAGAAGTCACACATCGTTGTGGCTAAAGTAGGCACAAAAGTTAAAACTATTCGTTTTGGACAGCAAGGCGCCAAGACAGCAGGAAAGCCAAAAGCTGGAGAATCTGAAGCAATGAAAAAGAAGCGTGCAGCTTTTAAAGCTCGCCACGCAAAAAATATTGCAAAAGGTAAAATGTCTGCAGCATATTGGGCAGATAAGGTAAAGTGGTAATGAATACTGTAGATGGCTTACACGAAGCAGATACAGATTCTGATGGACATATTAGCAAAATAGAACTAGAGTTACACTTAGATGCAAAAAGAAGAGAAATAGAAGATGCAGACGCAATGAGAGATGCCCAGCGTAATATGGCATGGTTCGCTCTAGCAGGTATGTTACTGTACCCGTTTGCAGTAGTCGCAGCGGACTTAGTACAACTAGAAAATGCAGCAAGAATTCTTGGAGATATGGCACCTACCTATTTTGTTTCTGTAGCAGCCATCGTAGCAGCCTTTTATGCAAAGGAAGCTATAGGGAAAATTAAAAAATGATTGATATCGTATGGCAAGTAATAGAAGCCCTCCCTGTTATTGTAATGGTATGTTCTGCAGTTACTGCTAGTACCCCTACCCCTAAAGACGACGTTATTTGGGCAAAAATCTATAAGTGGATTGATATTTTTGCACTTAATATTGGTAAAGCCAAAGAAGTTTCTAAATCGTCAAAGGATCTGTAATGGCAGTAGAACTAGATTCAAAATTAATTATAGCAAATCAGCAACCAACTACGCCTAACCGTGTAAATACTTTTGTTCCTGTTCGTAATGATGGAACTCCGGTAAAAAGAGATAATTTTTTATATGTAGGCGAGTACACTTCTAAAAATAGATTAAAAGTTTCTGATTATGAAACACTATTTTTTAATACATTTCAATACGGTATTGAAACAGACATTTGGGATACAGAAACAACAGGCACCTCTAGCGCAGCCTGGGACGGAGAGACAAATCAGATTTTACTAAGCATTGGTGGAACTGCCGGTGATAAAGTTATTCGACAAACTAAAAATGTACAAAAATATGTTCCAGGGCGCGCAACTACTATTAGTTTTGCTGTTACTTTGAAAGCCCCTGTAGAAGGCATTCGTAAAAGATTTGGAATGTTTGATACAGAATTTAATGGTTTTTGGTTTGAAGATAGCGGAGTATGGGTTGACGGAATCCCTCAATATAATTGTGTAGTATCAAACGGAGGCACTCCTATTGTAGTTTCTCGAAGTAATTGGAATGGAGATAAATTAGACGGAACAGGAGTAAGTGGTATAGTAGCAGACCCTACTAAAATCCAACTTATTAATGTCTCTTATGAGTGGTACGGTGCTGGAGAAGTACGTTTTGGTTTTGTTATTGATGGCTACGAGCATATAGTTCATAGTCATCAAAATGCAAATAGATATACACTTCCTTGGGCACAAACACCTTTTTTACCTATTAGAATGGAACTTGAAGCTCTATCTACTGCAGTGGGAGGCCCTTTTACTATGGTACAAGGCTCTAATAGTCTTATTGCGGAAGGTTCGATAAGCTCAAAAGGTGTTGCTCAAAATGTTACTAGCCCTATTACAGGCACTACAATGACTGTTGCAAATACTTGGTATCCTGTACTTAGTTTACGATTAAAATCGAGCACTTTGAACGGTATAGCACTTTTAGATAATTTCCAAGTAGCAACTATTGATAATACTAATATATTTTATAGATTTGTACGAAATGCAGACTTAGGAGTAACAGGTGCTAATGGTTGGTTAGATATGCCAGATTCAAATGCATTTACACAATATCAAACTTATACTGCACCAGGAGCAGTTATACAAGCCAATCAAGGAGTTGCTATATACAGCGGATTTGTTGTCACTGGAGGTGGCGGGGCTGCTGTTAACTTAAGTAAAGATAGTATTTATCAAATTGGCAGAACGCAGTTGGGAACAACTAGTGATACTTATACACTTTTATGTGCTTCCAATAACGCAAATAAAGCTGCTCTTGCCTCTTTAACATGGATTGAGCAAAGGTAAAGAAAAATGGCGTTACAACTAAGCAGATTAGATATAGTAGGAGAAAGCCTATTAGAGTATCATCCTGATAATAGATATATCAAGCTCCCAGTAGCTCCTTATTTGGAACTACTGGGAATTGAACCTCTTCCTTCTCAGGTGGCTCTAATTAATGCTGTAAATAATCCTAAATATAGATTTATTTGTGCAGCTCTTTCTAGACGACAAGGTAAGACGTATATTGCTAATGTTATTGGGCAATTAGTATCTTTAGTCCCAAATTCCAATATTCTAATCATGTCACCAAACTATCAGTTATCTCAAATTTCTTTTGATTTACAAAGAAACTTGATCAAACACTTTGACTTAGAAGTTACAAAAGATAACGCAAAAGATAAAGTGATTGAAATTTCTAATGGTTCTACAATCCGTATGGGTTCCGTGAACCAGGTGGACTCATGTGTTGGTCGAAGTTACGATTTAATTATATTTGACGAGGCAGCGTTAGCAGACGGTCGTGATGCGTTTAATGTAGCACTTCGACCAACACTTGATAAGCCAAACTCAAAAGCAATCTTTATATCTACGCCACGGGGTCGGAACAATTGGTTTGCAGAATTCTTTGATAGAGGCTTTAATGAAGAGTTTCCTCAATGGGCCTCTATAAGAGCAACATATAAAGATAATCCACGAATGTCTGAAAGTGATATTAGTGAAGCTCGAAAAAGTATGTCCGAAGCGGAGTTTGCCCAAGAGTATGAAGCTGACTTCAATACCTTTGAAGGTCAGATATGGCCCTTTGATCACGAATTGTGTGTAGGTAATTTTAGTGAACTAGATACTTCTAGAATGGATGTTTTCGCAGGGCTAGACGTTGGTTTTAGAGACCCTACAGCTTTTTGTGTAATCGCATATGATTGGGAAGAAGAAAAGTATTTCCTACTAGATGAATACTTAAATGCAGAACAAACTACAGATCAACATGCTGCCGAGATTAGCAGGTTAATTAATAAATGGAATATTGATTATATTTATATCGATTCTGCCGCACAGCAAACACGCTTTGACTTTGCACAGAATTATGATATTAGCACTATCAATGCTAAAAAGTCAGTACTAGACGGTATTAGTCACGTTGCCGCTATTGTTGACAATGATAATCTGATGGTAGATCAAAAGTGTTTAGAATCTTTATCTGCTCTTGATCAATACCAATGGGATCCAAATCCCAACCTAGCCAGGGAAAAGCCAAAACATAATAGAGCATCGCACATGGCAGATGCTCTGCGGTACGCCTGCTACTCATTTCAAACGACTAATAGTGGGTTCTAAAGATACCTACTGAAAAATAGTATTTGACAATATACCTTCCACACGATATAATTCTGGTATTAAGAAATGGAAATGAAAAGAGACAAAATAAAATATATTCGAGACCGAGCTAAGTCCAGATATGATAAAGGCTCCGAATGTTATATCTGCGGAGAGCAGAAACAATTAGACTTTCATCACTTTTATAGTCTAAGTCCACTATTAGTAAAGTGGTTAAAAGAGAAACAAAAGATAAGACCAGACCACTATACTGATGAATACATAGTTATCTGGAGAGACGAGTTTATTGAAGAGATGCAGACAGAGTTGTATGAAGATACAGTAACTATCTGCCATACGCATCATCTACAATTACATTCACTTTACGGTAGAAATCCAAGTTTAGGCACTGCTAAAAAGCAGATGAACTGGGTTGAGATTCAACGAGAAAAACATGGCATGGTATAACCCTTTTACTACTAAAGTTGTTGATCAAGATGAGCTGTACGAAAAGCTTAATCCTGCACAACCCTATTATGATGGTAAGGTTGAATCTTCTCGTGAGCCTATTTATAATTACGAAAGGGCTTACGAAGAGCTAGAAATCGTCAATCGTGCTGTTAATATGGTAGTTGATGATGCTGCTGAGATTCCTACTACTGTAGGAGAGGCTACTAAAGCTAATAGTGTAGTTAAAGGTATTAAGCGTTCAAGAGTTGAGTTATTACTCAATACAGAGCCAAACCCTTTTCAAGATATTAACAGTTTTCGTAGAAATCTAATTATTGACTTCCTCATTGACGGAAATATATTTATTTACTTTGACGGAGTACATTTATATCACTTGCCAGCAGACGATATGATTATTCATGCAAGTGATACAACTTATGTAGAAAAGTATACTTACAAAGAGCGTATTACTTATTCTCCCAATGAAATTATTCATATTAAAGAAAACTCCTTCTATTCTATCTATAGAGGTGTTCCACGTTTAAGTCCTGCACTACGCACTATCCAACTTATGATGTCGATGCGTAAATTCCAGGATAACTTTTTCAAGAACGGTGCAGTGCCTGGACTAGTTCTAAAAAGTCCTAACACTCTCTCAGAGAAGATTAAAGAACGTATGCTTATGTCTTGGCAAGCTCGGTATAAGCCAGATGCAGGCGGTAGACGTCCTCTTATTCTAGACGGCGGCCTCGAAGTAGATGCTATATCTAATGTTAACTTTAAAGAATTAGACTTTCAGGCAGCTATCTCAGAAAATGAAAAAATTATATTAAAAGCACTTGGAGTACCACCTATTTTATTAGACTCTGGCAATAATGCAAATATTCGTCCAAATATGCGTTTATATTATTTAGAGACTGTACTGCCTATTGTAAGAAAAATTAATTTTGGTATGGAAAGATTCTTTGGTTATAAGATAAATGAAGACATTACGGATATTCCAGCTCTTCAGCCTGAGTTGGCGGATCAAGCATCTTACTTCTCGTCTCTTGTGAATACAGGTATTATATCACCAAATGAAGCAAGAAAGATACTAGGCTATGAATCTATAGAAGGTCACGATGAATTAAGAATACCCGCTAATATAGCAGGCAGTGCTGGAGACCCTAGCCAGGGAGGCCGTCCTGCTGAGACAGGGGACACAACCCCACAAGAAGGAGACTCAAATGTCTAATGTTAGACAACGTAAAAAAGCACTACAAGATTTAGCAATGTATTTTGCAGAAAAGAATAAAGTACTTACTCAAGCAGAGTATATCAAAGCAGAAGATAAACCCATAACTTTTTCTGGTATTCGTAACGTATTTCGCAGCTACTCAAGAATGGTAGAGATGTTACAAGCTAATGAACCAGATCTTTATGCTTTAATAGGTAAGAAAGAAGTACCGGCACCAGTGCCTGTAGCTCCAAAAGTACCAAAGCCAGCAGTAAAGGTAGCGGTCAAGCCTGCTGTTAAACCAGCAGTAACCAAGGATAAAGATGATGAATAAAATCTTTAATCTTACTTCTACTTTTAAAGCTGTAGAAGGAATTGATGGTTCCGTTACGATTCGTGGAATGGCTAGTACAGCTGACTTTGATCGTGCTGGAGACTCTATTTCCGCAGAAGCTTGGCAAAAAGGTGGACTTAAGAACTTTGAAAAGAATCCTATTATTCTTTTCAACCATGACTATGACCGTCCTATTGGACGTGCCACAGGAATGAAAGCCGGACCTAACGGTTTAGAACTGGAATGTAAGATTAGTAAAAATGCCCCTGGCAATATTGCTGAACTTGTTAAAGACGGTGTCCTTGGAGCCTTTTCTGTCGGTTTCAGAGTCAAGGATGCTGATTACCTAAAAGAAACCGATGGGCTAATGATTAAGGATGCTGAGTTGTTTGAGGTTTCGGTTGTTTCCGTTCCTTGTAACCAGTCAGCTACTTTTTCTCTATCGAAATCTTTCGACTCAGATGAAGAGTATGAAGAGTTCAAAAAAACCTTTAAATTAACCAATCGTGTGGATCTAGCCGGTCAGTCTCTGGCTAAGGACGAAGTCAATACTTCTAGCATAGCTAGTGACACACCGGATGAAACGGTAAAATCCGTTCAACAGGAGACAAAAATGTCTGACATTCAAAAATCAGAAATCGACTTGGAAGCATTCGCTAAACGAGTAGCAGAAGAAACTGCCGCTAAAATTGCAATGAAACAAGCAGAAGAAAAAGCAGCTCAGGCTGCTGAAATTAAAACCGCTGAAGATGCTCAAGAAGCTAAAGCTGCTCAGGAAGAGCAAGTCAAATCAGTAATTACTATGGGTATTGAGTCCGGCGCAGAGCGCTTGATGAAAGACGTAGAATCTAAATTGGCTGAGAAAGATGCTAAAATCGAAGAAGTAATTAAGCAGTTCTCTGCTCAATTGGCTGAAAAAGCAACTGAAATCGATGCTATGCGTAACAGCAAGCGAGTATTTGGCGATCGTAAAGAACAAGGCGATCTCTCTAAGTGGGGCAAAGACTTCATGCACGCTAGCCTTTTGGGCACTATGACAGGCAAGGGCATGAACACTGATTTTGCTCGTGGCGTTATGGAAAAAGCTGGTATCGACTATGCTACCAATGCTGGTGACATCGATCAAGAAGTTTCTCGAATGATTGAGAAAGAAATTACTTTGAATCTTCGGACTGCTGGTCTGTTCCGTGAAATCAAAGTGAATGGCGCTGCTACTGTATTGCCAATCCAGCCTGATGTTGAAGCTGCAACTTTCCAAACTGGTGCTGCTAGTGCCGGTAACTTGGAAAATCGTGGCGCTGCTGATAACACATACAAGCCATCACAGGTAGTATTGAATGCTTATCGTTTGATCAGCCAGACTTTCATGGACAACCATGTCGATGAAGAAGTTCTCATCAACCTGATGCCTATGCTTATCGACTCAGTTGCCCGTGCTCACGCCCGTGCTGTTGATGGTGCTATCATTGTTGGTGCTGGTTCTATTACTGGTCTTGACGGCTATGCTACTGCGACCGCAACTCCTCTTGCTGGCGTTCTGACTGCTGCTAATCTGCTGGGTGCACGTAAGCTGATGGGTAAGTATGGTGTGAATCCTACTGATGTAGCTTATGTTGTATCACAGGCTCGTTACTTTGAACTGATCGAAGATGCCGGCTTTGCTGACATCACTGATGTTGGTTCTGACGTTGCTACTAAGATCACCGGTGCCATCGGCGCGGTCTACGGTTCACCAGTAATTGTCTCTGACAGCTTTGCTGCAGAAGCAACTGGCGCAGCTTGTGCCTTCGCAGTTAACACTCGTAACTACGCGATCCCGCGTCTGCGTAGCGTAACTGTTGAGCAAGACTACGAAGTTGGTAATCAGCGTCGTGTTATCGTTGCAACTCAATCACTCGGTTTTGAAGAGTTGGTTGCAGATGTTGCGGATAATCGTTCTGCTGTTAAGATCGATCTCGCTTAAATGTAGTTAAACTGGGGAGGTTCGCCTCCCCAAGTTTTTATTAATTGACCTATTATGACAAATTTGATTACACTAGAAGATTATAAAGAAGCTGAGGGCATAAACACCCCAAAGGAAGACTTGCGTCTGGCAAATTTGATTCCATCAGTGAGTCAATTAATAAAAACTTATTGCGGTAATAGTATAATTGACTATTACTCTGTTAATAAGGAAGAGACTATAAATGTTAATTGGGATACTAATATAGTACAGTTAACAGAAAGTCCTATAGTTAACATTATTACTGTAGAGGAAAGAGACTCTTATAGTTCTCCCTATACTATACTAACTCAACCAGCATACGATTACTACTTAGATACTAATACTGATAGTTTAATTCGTACTAATGCAAGCGGTTATCGTAACTGGAGAAAAGGTCCAGGAGCTGTCCGTGTAGTGTATAGAGCGGGCTATTCAGAATGTCCTGCAGATTTGAAACTTGCAGTACAGGATCTTATAACTTATTACTTAAAAGATGAGCATAAGGAACGTAAAGTTATGGGTGGCTCGAGTATTCAAAATGCTGCTAGTTCTTCGCAAACAAATAATGTTGCATTCCCAGATCATATTAAACGTGTTCTGGATTTATACAAGAACTTTTAAATGAGTGTAGCTCAGCAAGTTCGTTTTCTAGAGAAACTGCATCAAGAATTAAGTGTATCTAGTCAGGATTATAGAGACCAGACCTTAAACAAAAGAATGCACACTTTCACAGTTACACGAAGAGCTATCCGCAGGGGTATGAAAGATAGAATTGCTAAGAACTTCCCAGGCCTACCTAAAAGTGTACTAATGGAAATTCTTAAAAAGTCGGATGAACATGTCAGAAAGCTAATTAGACAAACTGGGAGAGCTTTGATAGCTTTAGCAGAAAAGGATGAGAATATTAGTGTAATTAAGTTTACTCCTGCTAGAATTGAAGCAGCTTTTAAAGTTTCTGGCAAAGACAGATTTAACCAAATCAAATCTACCTATGATAAGAATTGGTCAGAAACTGCTTCAGGGTTTTCATCAGTTCTAAGAGAAGTTTTAAATGATGACTCTATTGATATTGAAGCAAAATCTTTATGGAATTTAGAACACAATTACTTAAAAGGTATTATAGAAACGCAAGTCAAAGACGCAATAGATAATGCCTGTTTAGAAGAACAAGCTATTACAATGAAAAATGCACAAGCATGGTTCGAAGGTATGGGAGTAGACTTAAGCCTTATAAGAAACGGAAAAACTGGAGTAATGGAAGTTTTTCTAGGCTCACAGCGAGCAAATGCAAAGGAGGGTGGTATTTCTGGAGCAAAAATGGCAAAACTAAGAAAAGCTCTGGTCCAGGCAATACGAACGTTAGATAATGGAGGTCTTGTCGCAGATTTAGGAGGTTCTGATTCTTTCAAAGAATCAAAGATTAAAGGGACTAGAAGGAATACTCTAAAACACTTTAAAAATTTAAAAAATGTAAAAGTCCTTTCTAAAGACTTAGAAAGAGACGATAGTGCAACTAATGTATCAAAAGATGTCTTAAGCTCCGTAACAGTTTTGAAAAGCAAGCAGAAAAAGAAAAAGATATCTGGTGTTAAAGTCTCTAATAAAGCTACTAAAAGTAAAGTATCTTTTACAAAGCTACTTCCTTTAATTAATGCTCGTTTACCCAGCAAAGTAGCTGAAAATATGTATAGTCCGGCATTAAATTATAGAAGCGGCAGGTTTGCCTCAAGCGTAAGAGCTGTAAATGTTATAAAAACAGACAAAGGTTTTGCTAGTATAGGTTATACTTACCAGAAGTATCCTTATCAGACTTTTGAACCAGGATATGCTCAAGGAGATCCACAACGAGATCCGAGGCAGTTAATTGATCGCTCTATTAGAGAAATTGCAGCAGAATTAGCGTTAGGCAGATTATATACTAGGAGATTGTAATGGCGAACGAAAGACTATATACATCTAAACGATTAAATATAATTAACTCGTTAGTCTTAAAGTTAAAAGATATTGATGGTTCAGGGGCATATTTAACAGACATTAATGAGAACGTAGAACCTCGATTAAAATTTTGGGATGAGATAGAAGAGTTTCCAGCACTTCACTTAAACGCAGGATCTGAAACTAGAGAATATCAAGCAGGTGGCTATAAAGATAGATTTTTCTCAGTGACAGTAAGATGTTATGTTAATGAGGAAGACGCTCAAGCTGCTTTAAATGCTTTAATGGAAGATGTGGAAACAGTATTAGAAGAAAACTCTAGGTTAGAATACGTAGACGCTTATAATAAGTCTTATTACACACAACAAATCACTATAGTTAGTATTGATACTGATGAAGGTGTACTTGAACCTCTAGGCATCGGAGAGATGCTTGTAGAGGTTCGATATTAGAAGATGCTGGCAAGAACAAACGTTCACGTCCATGCCTTTTCAAGATAGCATAGGAGAAATCTATGGCTCAACAATTATATTTTAGTCGCGACACGAAAGTATACGTCGCACCTCTAGCAGCAGACGGAGTTACTGAACAAGGTGTCTGGGAGATTCCAGTACTTGACGGGTTTTCGTTCTCACAAGCAACAAACTCAAGCGAAATTGTACTCTCTGAGATGGAATCAGCAGGCGGCGTTAGTCGTCGTGGTCGTCGTATGTTCAATGACTCTTTAGCACCTGCTGAATGGTCTTTTTCAACCTATGTACGCCCCTTTATCTCAGCAGGTACGGGTGCTGGCGCTGCAGATGATACCACAAATCATCACGCTGTAGAAGAAGTACTTTGGGCACTCATGTCAGGTCCTGCACTATACAGTGGCTTTGCTTTTACAGACCAGATTTTACCTGGCTTAA
>Ga0255783_10003155_pt1 | contig 15886 bp, 19 predicted proteins | sample 011ome_22_FD_179981 | JGI IMG/M metagenome (GOLD analysis project Ga0255783, IMG submission 179981) | Coastal salt marsh microbial communities from the Groves Creek Marsh, Skidaway Island, Georgia - 011507BT metaG (version 2) | ecosystem: Environmental > Aquatic > Marine > Intertidal zone >... | reverse complement strand
CCACGTCTGTAACATTTCTTGAACCTGAGTCGGATGGCGTAGCCATCATCCAACCAGTTGCGATGACGGATGCGCAAGGGGGTGAATGGGTTGCTGTGTATCGCTTGGAACCAGTGTCTGGCAAGGATATATCGTGGCTAATCGCTGGCTGCGTGTTGAGGGCTAAGAGCCCTCAAACATGGGCTTGATAACCCGCCCCAACCGCTAACCCTCGGTTTCGACCGAGTGACAACTGGAAGTTTTGAGGCTTGTGCTTTTTCCGCGAGTTGAAGTGGCCGTGACCGTCAAAAATGACGGTTTTTCTGGGAATTCGAGATTGGTACCAACCTCTCGCGACCAACTGCATTGCGATGTCTCCAATTGGACTGGTAGTCAATTGGCTGAGAGGTACCACGTCGAATCAACGTGCGAACACTAAGTGCAAAACATGCTGCAGGATGCACCGTTCCACGCAAGGTTAGGATGTAGCTCTTTCAACCAGAAACATGCGCGATATCAAGACAGCTAATCCGAACTCTTCTTTTCAGCAGACAACAAATGATCGGCTTCGTGTATCAGCGCCTGCATCGAGATTGGCTTTATTGGCCAATGGGAACCTATCAATCTATCGCCCTCCGCTGTCCCCGCTTTCTTGCGTAGCATATTGATCCAATGAGCACAAAATCGACCTTGACATGCACCCATAGCAAATCGACCGTTTAGTCGAATCTCTCGATTGGTAGGGTCAGCGCCCAAGTCAAATAAATCAGATAAAGATTTTTTTTCACACCTGCAAATAATTACCTCGTGCGGCAGTTCATCTAAGGCAGACTGCTCATCAACGGAGTAAATTTTCGCAAGTGTGCTTTGGGCAGCCCTCTCGCGAGACAAAACATCGAGCAGCTCTTTGGTACGAACTTTCATTTCGACTGATTCGACCGGAAAGACTTGTAACTGTTTAATTACTTCAATTGCTACCGCTTCTCCATGCGCTCTAGAAGCTCTGGCCCCCAGTCCGAGAGCGCAATCACCGGCTTCATGCCAAATCGGCATACCAACAGGGCGCATGCCGTAACAGTTTTTAGCAATACCGTCATGGAGCGCTAAAAAATCAGTGTCGAAACAGAGCTTATCGTCCCCCGTGAAACTTACTCGCAAGCCGCTTGTGCAATGTTCAATTCGCGCGATAAATCGTCCCTCATAAATTGGAACGCCAGCAACCTTCAGCACCTTGATGTAGTTAGCCGCCTCTAATAAGTAGCCGACTGGAAGTTTTAATGCGTGCCAAAACTTCCTAGACGGCCGAGCTTCCTCAATTACCGCGAGCGGAGGATTTCCGAGGCGAGTAAGCTGTGCAGCCACTGCCAGCAAAAGTGGGCCAGAACCAGCAAGTAACACACGCTTCTTCGGCGCTCGCAAAGATGTTTTAAGAAGTACCTGCAACGCACCAGCTGTCATTACCCCAGGTAAATGCCAGCCCATCCGCGGCCTAACCTTCTCTAGAGCGCCAGTCGCGACGATAATCGCTTTGGGTCTTAAACTTACGCTAGTTGAGGTAGAAGTGTTGGTGACAACAATCGCACCTGTTGAATCAGTACCCGTATACGTGGAACAAACAGAAACACTCATCAGCTTACGCACACGATCGAAGCGCGCCATCAAATCCCGCCAACTAGACTCGTGGACTCCATTCAGGTTGGGGTTTTGTCCCGTTTGAGCTCGTCTCAGAACGGCGCCACCTAACGTTGTCGCTTGCTCAACTATGTGAACCCTTAAGCCCGATTCAGCGAGCTTACAAGCGGCACTCATGCCGGCCAATCCGCCTCCTACGACTAAAACATCGAAGGAATGCTCGCCATCACTGCTCATGAGCGTCGCCACGGCTATCGCTTGAATAAAATCTTTCGTTTTCTATGCAGCTGCAGAGGCAGGCCTCTACTGATTCGCCATTCTCTTTGCGCACTAAACAGGATTGGCATTGGCCAATTCCACAAAAAATTGAATTTGGACGCCCATCTTTAGAGACTGCAAAATTAGAGACTCCGTGGTGCAAAAGAGCTGTTGCAACAGTATCGTTCTCAGTGAACCCAACTGGCTCATCATTCCAAAAAAATCGTGACACTAAACAACCTCACTCATTTCTTGAAATCGATTAGGTGAAAAAACATCAAGGACGCCTTTAGGTTCGTCGAATATCGCATCACAAACAGCTCTACCAGCCCATGCCGAGAGACAAATACCATCCCCCTCAAATCCACTTGCGATCCATGTTCGGCGATGCTGCGGCATCAGTCCAACAATGGGTAATCCATCAGCGACGGCAGCCCTAACGCCGGTGAAGGTTCGAATAACCCGGCGGTTTTTGAGTACAGGGTAAATGTCCACGGCTTGCTTGATTAAATTACGAATAACTGATACGTCAGTAAAGTCACTTCGTCCATGTGGCTCTCGGGTACTACCTATTAAATATTGTCCTGTTTCCAATGGATCGATGACAACAGGAGGCGACGAAGTTTCATTTTTCACTAATTGCTTGCTGATTAAATACGAACCGGCAGTTATCGATCCCTCCAAAGTCCGCTCGTTTGGTTGCCTCTGATCTGTAATGATAAGTTGGCCTGCACGGGGAAAAATAGGAAGACTTTCAAACAGATTCAAAGACTGGAGACCAGCAGCACAGACTACTGCTCTGGCTCTAAGTTTCCCAGACTGGCATTGCACAGTGACACTCGAAACCTCCTCCGCGATATCGATGACTGCATCGCGCCAAAAAAATGCGGCTCCTGATGCACGCAAATAGGCTTGTGTAGCGCCATATCCCAACATATGGCCTTCTCCGTCCAACTTCAGGAGTCGCCGAACGCCTGATCCAAAACCGAGGGCAACAGCCTTTTGGTTTGGAAGATCTGCAACCACCTTTACTTGATTCCCAAGCTTTCGCAACTTGATAGCTAACGCATCCAGAGCCCCCTCCTCCGCTTCATCTGTCGCAACGAAAAAGCTCGGCCGTGCATGAAAAATACCGGCTAGGGGACCATTTTTTTTCGCAAGCTCTTTTGAGTATTCGAGGGATTCGTAGGCCACGTCAGCAAGAATACCTTCCCGCTTACTCGCGACGGATACTGCACCATCGCTAGCCCCAGACGCGCCTGCAGCAGGGCCGATACCATCCACTACAGCGACACGCACCCCTCTCTGAGCTGCATGCCAGGCAACAGAGGCGCCAACAATTCCCGCCCCCACCACAACCAGATCAAATTCTTGCATTGACGTTTTTTGCTCTTTTTGTCGAGTTCATCTTAGCGAAAATTACCGGTCAGCAATTACAAAATAGCCTCCCATACCTATAATTTTTTAAAGGCAAAATGAGAGAAATAGCGAGATATCAGCGTTTACCCGAATCTAAATACAAATAAATTTATAGGATGAAAGGACTTATTTGTATTGAGACCAAGACCTCTGTTCGTTAAAGTGAATCGCCTCATAGCCCGCTGGGTGGGGGCTAAATCTTTAAAACACCAACGCGCCTCGAGAGACGCAGCCAACTGGAGTAATCATGAGAGTTATCAATACACTAAGGGCGTTAATTTTTACACTGATTTGTGCGGCAACGGCTACCACCGCAGTGGCTCAAACTAGCAAGGTTGATGAAATTCGTTCTAGGGGAACCCTGCGTATGGCAGGGATCTTGAATGAGGACCCCTACTTCTCCAAAGACCCTCGGACAGGTGAGTGGCGTGGGTTCGCGGTCGAGATGGCGCGCGACATCGCTGAAAACATTGGCGTGAAGCTAGAGGTGGTGGAATCGAGCTGGGCGAATTCAATCTTGGACGTCCAATCCGGGAAAGTCGATTTAGCTTTGGCACTAACTGCATTACCCAAGCGTGCGCTTTCAGTTCACTTCACCTCGCCAACCTACTACAACAGTTTTGTAATCATCTCCCCCAAGGCGAGTATGAAAGATAAGACTTGGGCTCAGCTCAATGATCCATCAATCACAATTGCGGTTGACCTAGGCTCTGCCCAAGATCAGATTACAAAACAGATGCTACCAAAAGCAAAAATCCTTCGATTTAAAACGCGAGATGAGGCTGTTATTGCGTTGACATCTGGCAAGGCGGATGCAGTCATCAACACGGTTTTGAATGGCATGGTAATGACTAAGAAAAATGCGGCACTGGGTAAGGTGTACGTTCCTCACCCCTTGCTTTCATCTCCCTCTGTTATTGGCCTAAACTACAAGACCGATGACACTTGGAAGCAATTTGTTTCAGCGTGGGCAGATTACAACCGCCGCGTCGGCAACAATCAGACTTGGATTTTAAAAGGCCTTGAGCCTTTTGGAATAGGTCTTGATGATTTACCCGAAGGCTTCTCCTTCAACTGACGCATATCAAAGAGGTCACGTGGCGAGGGCTGCGTGGCCTCTTATTTATTTTGACAGGAAGTTAGCATGTACCAGTGGGATTTTTACACGGTGCTGCAGTCGTTCGATTTATTTCTAATCGGTCTGTGGACTACATTTCTCTATACAGTCGGATCGATAAGTATTGGGATAGTCGTTGGTTTAGCAGTTTGCTTTGCGAGGCTAGCGAAACTTCAATCAGTACGTCTTTTAGCAAGAAGCTATCAAGAGTTGTTTCGGTGCACGCCGCTGCTCGTCCAAATTATGTGGGCATACTACGCGTTACCGTTACTAACAGGCTACTCGATTTCAAATACAACAGCAGGACTTCTAACGCTATCGCTTTACGTGGGCGCCTTTTATTCTGAAATATTCCGCGGTGGTATCAACGCAATTGAACGCGGCCAAACAGAGGCTGGATTAGCAACTGGCCTTTCACGTGTGCAAGTAATGCACCATATTATTCTGCCGCAGGCAATAAAAAAGATGCTGCCTGCGTTTATCAACCAATCAGTTATACAAGTCAAAAACACCTCCCTGCTATACGCCATATCAGTCGCAGAATTGACATACATGACGTCAGTTGTGAATAGCGAAACTTACCGACCTATGGAAGCCTTCACGCTAGCTGCTGTTATGTATTTTTTGATGCTCTTTCCCCTAACGCAATTCGCTGATCGCTTTGAAAAAAATCTGCGGCAAAGCGACTAAAAAACATGTCAACAATTCTCCGCGTCGAAAATTTAACAAAATATTTCGACTCTCATTTGGTTTTAGACGGCATAAATCTTGAGGTTAACAATCAAGACATACTTGCAGTCATCGGCCCCTCCGGCTCAGGAAAATCAACGCTTATCCGCTGCATGAACATGCTTGAGCTTCCTTCATCCGGTTCCATCGTTTTTGACGGCAAGCAAGTGATCAATGCGTTTAAGTCAAACGAGAACGGGATCGGGACCGGCGAATTGCGGCGCAGGGTAGGAATGGTTTTTCAACATTTCAATCTGTATCCGCACCGCACAGTTCTAGAAAACGTCACACAGGCCCCAATCCTCGTAAACAAAGAATCTGTACAGGATGCAACAACACACGCAAAGGAACTCCTAGAGAGCGTCGGGTTGGTTGAGAAAATTCACGAATTCCCTAACCATTTATCTGGTGGACAAAAGCAACGAGTGGCGATCGCACGCGCACTAGCAATGCGTCCAAATCTCTTACTCTTAGATGAGGTCACGAGTGCGCTCGACCCTGAATTGGTCGGAGAGGTGCTACAAGTGATCAAGCGACTCGCCAACCAAGGCATGACGATGGTGATCGTTACGCATGAGATGGCATTTGCAGGAGACGTGGCGAACAAGGTGATCTTCATGGAAGATGGCCAAATAAAAGAGTCAGGTTCGCCAGCGGAAATTCTTGTGACCCCGTCATCCGAACGGTTGAAATTGTTTCTCAGCCGTCACCTTCGCTAAATTGTTACGGGATAAAGTCAGTTAACACATCGAAAGTTAATCAATGGAAGACAAGGACGCTTTTAAGATTAACATCTCATTGCTCCAAACATTTCATCTTGTAGCGAAGCATGGGTCTTTTTCGGCGGCATCTAGGGCGCTGAACATATCTTATCAATCAGCTGCGAACCACGTCAGACGATTGGAGCAACTATACGGTGCAAGGTTAATTGAAACAGATCGTGGGTCGCGGCAGATCACTCTTAGTCCAAAGGGTAAGGCACTATACGCCTCGCTAAGTGGAGAGCTTGATAACATCCTCTCGCGAATTGCTCTTTTGCTGCACAACGAACGCTCAATGCTCAGGGTAGGTGTTCCACAGGCGCTATTCCACCATTTTTTCCCAAGCATTTTGAGAGACTTCAAGCAGCAAGCCTCAAGTATGGAGTTAGCTTTCTATGAGCGAGATACGACACTAGAAAAAATGATGCTCGACGGATTACTTGATGCAGCCGTAAGTGAGCGTTTTTTTGGGCAAGACACAATTTCGCAACAAGCGCTTGGAGAATACAAACTCTGTCTCATTTATCCTCGAACATGGTTCCCCGCGGCAGAAATTTCACCTTCAATTTTCCAATTCGCGGAAAGGGACATGATCACTTATGAGGCGGGTCAAACTATCCGAGTCCGTTCCACAGAGTCTCTAGCAACTTACTTCGGCAAGGTCCCAAAGGTTGCCCTAACGACCTCAGGCAGCACGAGTATTGTCCAATTAGTGGGCGTCGGTCTTGGGTACTCGGTTGTTCCCCAATGGCTCGTCTCTCAAAGCGATCCCCACATTGGCCAAATAGTCATTTCGGACATACCCCCTGTAACAGTCTATTTTGCGCACACTACTCTTCTTAGTTCAAATGCCTTTGTTCACCAGCTTCACGAAACCTGCGCTAGGATCATGGGAGCACAGCTCGGCAAAGCCAATCAATCCTTGAGATTTTGATACACAAGAGGCGAGATCACTCCACCAAAACGAACAAACGAATAAGGAGCCCAGTTAAACAGAGAGAGCACTTCGATTTTTCGTGAGTGCTTGATGTACTTAAATAATTACTGGTGGGTGGTACAGGGTTCGAACCTGTGACCCCTGCCGTGTGAACACTGGTAGCAGTTAGCTTTTCTGCATATAAATCAATAAGTTAGGTAATTAACAATCGCATTTGTAGTATAGCTGTAGCATAGTCAGTAATTACAAGGACCTAACGCAAACACGACCTTTAGAACTATTAGGACATCAAGCGTCAAAAGTTTTGACGCTTGTGCTTTTTCTGAGAGTTTAAAACGTCGCAACTGGTCAAAAACGAGGTTTTTTCAGTCCACTAAAAGTGTATGGATTTATAAATCCAAATACATCACAGCCGCGTAGACCCCGATCTCGATTGAGTGACAACAGGAAGTTTTGACGCTTGTGCTTTTTCTGAGAGTTCAAAACGCCGCAACTGGTCAAAAACGACGGTTTTTCAATCCACTAAAAGTTTACGGATTTTTTGATTTGAACCACGACTCAAGGCGAAGTGTATGGATTTACAAATCCAAAAACATCACAGCCGTATGATCCTCGATCTCGACCGAGTGACGGGGAATGAGACTACTGATAACGCGGTAAATCGCGTACTGCCGCAAATGCAGCAAACCGCGCAACGCCTCCGCAAGTTGCTATGGAAGATTAGTGGAATGGATCGAAGTTAATTGCGCCATTTTTGAGCACAGCTTTTGCAATAACGCTTCGGTGAATCTCGCTTGTGCCATCATAAATGCGGTAGATCCTTGCATCACGGTAATATCGCTCGATGGGTAAATCTTTGCAGTAACCCATGCCACCGAAAATTTGAACAGCGCGGTCGACGACCCGACCCAAGGTCTCTGCTGCATGAACTTTTACCATGCTAATTTCGACACGGGCATCATGGCCCTCGTCCAGCAGACATGCAGCACGATAAACCATCCACCGCGCGGCGTTGATCTCGATCACGCTGTCTGCGAGCATTTGTTGGATCATCTGAAAATCGCCGATTGATTTCCCGAATTGGTGCCGCTCACGCGCCCAATCGAACATGCTCTCACAAATGTGAGTCGCTTTACCAACAGCCCGCGCGCCAACCTGGGCGAGACGGACGACGTTCAGGGCCCCCATGGCCAGCTTGAAGCCCTGACCGCGGGCACCCAATAAGGCATCCTCCTCCAGGGGGACCTCGTCAAAAAACAATTCGATATGAGGGGTACCGCGTAACCCCATCATCGGTTGATCTTTACCGACAGTAAATCCCGGTAAGCCTTTATCCACCATGAAAAGCGAGATCTCGTTTTCATCCGTCTTGGCGGAGACAAGAAAAAAGTCACTCCAGAGACCATCGCTGATAAAGTGCTTCGCACCACTCAGACGCCAACCCGCCGAAGTTTTCACGGCGCGGGTGCTGATACCCCCGGCGTCGGACCCCGCGCCAGGCTCTGTGATTGCAATCGAACACGTACGCGTCCCAGCAACCGTTGGTGCTAACCACCGCTCAATCTGCCTACCCTGACAATGCAACAGTGGTTCATATACATTACCGAAGGCCCGGCGTATCAGAATATCTGTGGTCCGTCCAAACTGCTCTTCACACAAAATACGATCAAAGTGACTCAAGCCGCCGCCGCCATGAGCCTCGGGTATGTTGAAGGCATAAAAACCAAGGGCCTTACCTTTCGCATGAATGGCATGCGCTTGAGCATCTGGCAGGCTACCCGACGCTTCTACCAGCTCCTCAAGGGGCTTGAGTTCTTCTGTGATGAAACGGCGAATGGTCTCGACCATCAAATGTTGATCGCTGCTTAACGAAAAGTTCATCTTGTCGTTTTATCTTTTATACAAAACACCAGCTGATTCGAGCTCTGCGATTTCAGCATCAGAATAGCCCAGAGATGCTGCAACAGTCGCGTTATCTGCCCCGATATCCGGTGCGACTTTTTGCATAGGCGCGTTGGTGTCGCAGTCTGAAAACCGAAACGGCAAATTAGGAAACCGTAGCGTTCCGTAACGTGGATGTGCTTGCTGAAGAATCATTCCGCGGACCTGTATCTGCGGGTCATTAATGACTTCATCGATGTACTGCACCTTAGCGCTCGGAACATCAATGTCGTCCCACAGCGTGAGGACCTCAGCCACGTATCTGTTGCTGACCCAGGATTTAACCGTAGCCGGAACTTCTTCTCCATTGGTGTTTCTCCCGTTAAGGCTGCGGAAACGTAGGTCAGCTCCAAATACTGCAGGCCCACCTTTTTTCTCCAGCATGTTAGCAAAACGCATCCGGTTGTGTTTGCGCGTCCCAAGATGCGTGTCGATTTTGCGCCCCAGAATACCGCCAGCGGTATTGATTTCGTCAACAGCGAGTCTGACCCCGTTGTCGTAATTGGTACCAGCGGTTGTGCCAGAACCAGAAAGTTCAACAATGCCAAAAATTGGAATAGGTTGTGCGATAGCGCTGACATAAGCACCTACGAGTGCCAAGGCAGCTACTGCAATGCGAATTGATTTTTTTTCATGTTGTCTCCTTCAGCCTGTTAATGATTTACCAACCACTTCGATTCAAGCCTTTCAATTCAAAGGAACTGTGAGCTCTCGAATGACTTTAGAGGTGTCAGGGCGCACACCCCGCCACCAAGAAAATGCTTCTGCAGCCTGTTCTGCCAACATACCTACGCCATCAGCGAGATGTTTCACGCCAGAGCTTTTTGCCAGCTGCAAGAATGGGGTTAACCCCTTGGCATATGCCAACTCATAAGCCAGCGATTCAGCCCCAAACACAGTGGCTGATATGGCTGGTAACTCGTTTCGCAAACTGGCTGAGGTGGCATTGAATATGACATCGAACTGCATACCGGCAAGTGCTGAAAACGGCAACGCACTGACTTGGTTTTGTTGCGTTTGATTTTTCTCAGCAATACGCTTTAGTTCTTGCGCTTTAGACAGCGTGCGATTGGCGATGACCAATAATTCTGGTGCTTCATACAGAAACGGAAGCAATGCACCACGCGCTGCCCCACCGGCTCCAAGCAACAGAACTCTTTTGTCTTTGAGTTGATGTTTCAAGTTATGAACAACATCCCGAACCAGCCCGACGCCGTCAAAATTCTCGGCAATGACTTCATCGCCTGCAAACGATAGTGCGTTTGCAGCCCCCGCAAGTTCAGCCGCTGGCGAACGTTTGCTTGCGTATTGAAAGGCATCCAACTTGAATGGGGCTGTGATGTTGATGCCCCTACCACCAGCTTTTCTGAACTGATCAACCGTTTCCTTGAAACCACCTAAGGGTCCTAAGATTTTTGTGTACTCAATGTCTTGCTGCGTACTACTTGCAAAACTCATGTGAATGAAGGGCGACTTAGAAAAATCGATGGGGTTGCCAATTACTGCATATTTATCAGTCATTGCTTTCTCACTCACTTAGAGAACAAAACACCATCGCTTTGCATGGCGAGGATTTGTTCATTTGAATATCCCAACTTCTGCGCAACCTCGACATTGTGTTGCCCCATATCAGGCGCCACTTTTTGCATAGGCGCATTGGTGTCGCAATCTGAGAATCGGAACGGCAAATTTGGCAAACGCAATTTGCCAAATTTAGGATGCTCTTGCTCCAAAATCATGCCACGTGCTTGAATTTGCGGGTCGTTGATCACTTCGTCGATCCGCTGCACCTTGGCACTTGGAATGTCTATGCCATCCAGCAATGCCAGCACTTCTGAAACGGTTCGCGCGGCCACCCAAGGTTTCACCGCATCCAGAATTTCGACCCGCGCTTGGTTTCGACCATTCAACGTTTGAAATCTGGTGTCAGCACCAAACCCTGCAGGGCCTCCATGCGCTTCGATCAACTGCGCGAAGCGAATCCAGGCATCGTCGACTTGCGCTGCAATGACCAAATCACCATCCTTTGCACGGAATACGCCGTACAAAGTGGATGTGGGCATGTCGTGACCTGTTTGCACAGGCACCACCGTTCCGCCTGACAAGGTGTAGCACTGAACCGCATATTCGTGCATCGACACCAGCGTGTCATACAACGCCATGTCGATGTGTTGACCTCTGCCCGAAGTCACGCGACCCAAGAGCGCTGCGTTGATGGCAGCAACCGAGTGGATGCCGGTGTACATGTCACCCAAAGAAATGCGCAGCAAAGGAGGGGACTCACCCGGTGAACCCACCATTTGCATGATGCCGCTTTTGGCTTCTGCAATCAGTCCAAACCCAGCACGGTGTGCGTCAGGACCAGTGTGGCCATACGCAGAGATCGAGCAATAGACCAACTTGGGGTTGCGCGCAGACAACTCTTTGTAACCTAAACCCAATTTTTCAAGCGCACCTGGGCGGTAGTTTTCGATGAACACATCCGCGCTGTCGCACAGCTTTTGCATGAACTCTTTGCCGCGTGGGTCTCGCATGTTGACACTCACGCCTTCTTTGCCCATGTTGAGCTGCAGAAAGTACCCACTTTGTTGGTCATCCAACACATGCGCGTGTTGGCGGCCTGCGTCCCCTGAACCTGGGCGCTCCACTTTGATCACCTCTGCGCCCATAGCTGCCAAACAACGCCCCACATACGGGCCAGCTAAGAAGTGGCTGTAGTCAATGACCCGGATGCCTTTGAGTGGTAAGTCTTGCATCAGTAAGCTCCTGGGCGACGGGGAATCATGAGGCGATGTTCGCCCTTGTGAACCACTTGTCCGTTTTGATTGATCAACTCTGAAGGCAAGATGACAATGCCCCAACCAGGTCGACTCTTACTCGCCCTCAAACCTGTCACCGTGAATTTGACATGTAACACATCGTTGATCTTGATGGGCAACAAAAAGTCCCATGTCCAACCGAGTGACATACCTGGTAAGAAACGGTATTCACTTTGGGTTTTCAAACCATCGGCAATCGAGAGACCAAACAACCCATGCGCCACGCGTGTCCCGAAGGGGGTGGTTTTGGCGTAGTCTTCATCGATGTGCACGGGGGTGTAATCGCCAGTCAAGACAGCATAAGCGTTGATGCGTTCTTCTGTCACGGCATAGCTTGGACTGATACACACATCGCCTTCTTTGGCGTCATCCCAATATTTCTCGGGTGTTTTGAATTGAATGATGGGAGGAGTGAGTTTCATTTTTTATGTCGCGCGTGGGTTAACAGAAAGTGCTTGTGCAACGCTGCCAGGCGCTGCTTGAATCAACTCAACTGCCAAACCATCTGGCAGTTGCAACCAATTGCGGCCTTGCGGCAAAGGCTTGACACCCCACTTTTGCGCTTCAGCGATGGCGCTGTCTAAGTCATCCACCATCACGCCTAAATGACCTAACCATCCACCATCGTTACACGGTGGTGCATCGAAGTCAGGCGTTGCCATGAATTGCAATCCACCGAGCGTCCAATATTGGCGTGGGTCATCGGTGGGGCCGTCGATTTCTCGTACATCCATGCCAAGCACTTCATAAAAGAACTTAATGTGCCAATGAATGTCTTTCACCCGAATGGCGACATGTTCTACATAGGCTTTGTTTGAATAGGTCATGCTGCTTCTTTCATGTCAGTCATTGGAAACAATCCACGCTCAACACCTTTCATGCAGGCAACCAGCGTTTGATTGACGGGTGTCGGCACACCAAGTTTTGCGCCCCAGCGCACGACAGCACCGTTCACAAAATCAATTTCAGTCACCGAGCCTTTTTCAAGGCTTTGGAGCATGGAGGCTTTGAATTCAGCAGGCAGTCCCGCTGCGGCTTTCACCCAAGGTTGATGGGGGTCTGTTACCGTCAGAGCGATGCCTTTAGCTTTGGCCACGGCCATGGCTTCAGCCACAGCCGCAACAGCGCAAGCTTCCACTTCGGGCAACTTGTAAAGCTCGCCATAGGTCAAGCGCGTGATGCCGCTCAATGCGCCGGTGGCCACATTCACCAACAACTTGTCCCACATCGTGCCCATGATGTTTTTGCTGACATATGTCAACAAGCCTGCTTGGTTGAAAACCTCGGCAATGCGCGTCACACGGGGTGACACTTCGCCGTTGAGTTCGCCGATGTGGGTGTCTTTTCCTTGTGTGCCACCGATGATGTGCCCTGCACCTATCAGCACACCTCCCGCATAGGTTTTGCCCGCCAGCACACGCTCTTGTCCCACCGCCTCAGCTAAGATGTCTTCGTGGCCCAAGCCGTTTTGCAATGAAAGCACCACGGTGTGTTGGCCAACAATAGGTTTGGCTGAAGCAATCGCTTCTTGGGTGTGAAACGATTTCACCAAGACGATGATCAAGTCGACATCACCTGTGCGCATGTCAACACCCGAGCAGGTTGTGGCAGCGTGAACTTTCACATACCGGTCCACACCCTTTTCACGCACCTTCAATCCGTGCTGATTCATGGTATCGACATGTGCACGGCCTCGGTTAACCAACCACACCTCGTGACCACCCTCTGTGAGCACGCTTCCCAAAGCACAACCCAATGCGCCTGCGCCAAGTACAACTATTTTCATGAGGGTAAATGCTAGGCAAACCCCTTCATTTTGGCTATGCAATGGATGCAATAATTGCCATTGCATTATTCAATAATACAAACAGAACCGTCCCATGCCGAAAGCCAAATCGCCCGAAACGAGCGACCATACCGCCGACCTGTTTGATGCCAAGTTATTGCGCCTCTTTGACTTGCTGCATCACACAGGCAGCGTCACTCGCGCGGCTGAAGCATTGGGCTTGAGCCAACCGACCATCAGCATTTGGCTCTCCAAACTGCGCTCGCAGTTCAATGACCCACTGTTTGTTCGCACCAGCGAAGGTATGCAACCCACGCCACGTGCGGACGCGCTCATCGACACGGTGAGATCGGCACTGACCTCATTCCGTCAACTTTCTGAATCAGCACCCGTTTTCAACCCTGCCATCGCTGAACGCAGTTTTCGAATTTGCATGACCGATGCAAGCCACATCACCTTGTTGCCACAGTTGCTTTCACATGTGCGCTCTTTGGCCCCAAAGGTACGGCTCGATGCAGCACGCATCGATGCCAACATGCCATTGGCACTGCAAACAGGAGACGCTGACATCGCCATTGGCTTGGTGCCACAACTCGAAGCAGGGTTTTATCAACAAACCTTGTTCACCCAAGACTGGGTTTGTTTGTCAAAAAAGAACCACCCCCGCATTGGCAAAACCCTGAGCCTCAAGCAATACAAAGAAGAAGCCCACATCCTCATTGCAGCAGGCACGGGTGCGGTATTGCAAAGTGAAGCCCTGAAACGCCACAAAATCAATCGCCGTGTGTTACTCGAGTTGCCAGGGTTTCTGGGGCTACCCGCTATTTTGGCAACCACTGATTTGATCGTGACACTGCCAAGACACATTGGGGAAACTTTGGCGCATTCTGGTGACCTCAAAGCTTTAGACTGCCCTGTCAACATTCCGTCGTTTAAAGTGAAGCAGCATTGGCATGAGCGGTATCACAACGATCCAGCCAATCAATGGCTGCGCGGGTTGTGTGCGACATTGTTTTTAAGACCTAACTTAAGACAATAAAAACGAACCGTGTGTTGATTTATAAAACTAACAAAGACAACCGGCATGTTTACAGAAATGAATGCCCCGGAGGGGGCGTATTTAGTAGCTAGCTGGCGGGTTGGAGGGGATACGAAAACTCAATGCGGTTTAACTATTTGAAAAGTGGCAGTTCGTTTGTGCAAAACAGTATGCAAGCCCAAGTTGGGACTCCTGACAGGAAATTAGGGGGTGGGGTCCTATATGGTGGAAAAATTGAGCCCCCCCAGCAAAACCTAACAAAACCAGTCCTGAAACATAACAATAGTAGTAAAGCGTGTTTGACCTGCCCCCTTTAGGCGTACCGCTTAATGATGTCGAGGTAACGCACTTCAAAAATTTGAAGCTGAAGCTTTCCCTCAGGGAACAAACTGGTTGACAGGGGAAATAGTGGAATGGAGTGGTGCATGATCCGGCCGGTTAGAAAGCCCAACGACCCAAAAGAAACCCAGCAAGCACCACCTGCAGCGGCGCTTACTGGGTCTGTCAACGCATGCAGTTACGTCGACCGCTGGGCGATTGGCCCAGTAGTTTTTCGGGAGCGAACGTTGATGAAACCCGCATTAGCCGCAACATCACGTCATGTTCCTAATTGACACTTTGAGATCCTGAAGATCTCTGATGTCACTTGCAGTTTAAGAAAAGCTGGATGCCGTGACAAGCGAGGAATTTCCCCAATGGCGCGGGGATGGCGAGACGACAAAATAGTGGGTTGAGCGCGACTCAACTAACCAACGTTACAATTCGATGTCAAAGCCGTGTATTTCCCAAATATGCAATCCACCGACCGCCCCGATCTTGATCTTGAACTAACCGTTGACGTCCCACTAACGCCCGAACAACTCTTCGCCGGTTGGACCAACCCGCAGATGTTGCCGAAATGGTTTTGCCCGCGTCCATGGCAGGTCGTTGAGTGTGAAATTGATCCTCGCCCAGGCGGCGTTTTTGCCAATGTCATGCAGTCGCCTGAGGGCGTGCGTCTACCCCGAAACGAGGGATGTTTTTTACTGGTTGAGCCGCCTCATCGCATCATTTGGACGGGCGTCTTGTCTAGAGGCTTCAGACCACAGGCGCAGAAGGAACTCGATTTCGGTTTCGTATGCGATCTAAGTTTCACCGCGCTACAGACGGGTGGGAGCCGGTTCAATGCACTGGTGATGCACAGCGATGCCGAGGGGAAGGCCAAACACGAGCAAATGGGATTTGATCAAGGCTGGCGCATCGCCTTGTCACAGTTGGTTGAACTATACGGGTGATGGGATACCGGCGATACCAGCCTAGCATGTAGCTGAAAGGCACATGCAACTACATCACTTTCCCAGGATCAAAGTGCGCGTTTTGGATGATACCGAGCCGGTTCCCAAACGGGTCAACCACCGCCGCTACTTTGATGCCCTCGCCGACCTCAGTGACTGGCTCAAGCGGGGTGGCCCCTCGCGCAGTCAAATGTT